>Ga0214542_1000523_pt1 | contig 70295 bp, 36 predicted proteins | sample CNSS1metaG_FD_160096 | JGI IMG/M metagenome (GOLD analysis project Ga0214542, IMG submission 160096) | Root nodule microbial communities from cowpea collected in UCLA plant growth center, Los Angeles, California, USA - CNSS1 | ecosystem: Host-associated > Plants > Roots > Nodule | place: USA...
TGATTTGGGGAAAACAAAAAAATCATACCTTGAACCAAATGGAAGAATACCCTGCAAATGGAGAACACTGTGATGTTAAAAAACCCCTTTCACTGGAAAACCCTAAACACTTACCATACACACAACAGCACAAAGAAGTTACCTTTCCGTGTTTAGGGGCGGTGGATTTTCGAAGGAGACCACCAAAATGGTGGACTGCGCACGGACGGGGGACCTCGCAGGCACGGTTGTGTTCGCAAGGACGGCGGACTTCGTCGTGGTGGTGGATTTTCGAAATGGACGATGGACTTCGTGCCTGCGCTGTGGACTTCGAAGGGGTGTGGCAGTTCAGAGGTGCGATGGAGCGGTGGAGAACAAAAGTGTTGGTATGGAACCCGTGAAGTTTCTGCAAATGTCTGCGAAGTGAAACTTTTTCCTTCTCTTTTCAATTTCACAAAATGCCCGTTTGTTGACGGCAACACGTGAAAGGGAAACTTAAGTTCAGATTTCTACACTCACGTGCCACTCCACTTGTTTCAATTAAAAAAAAATGAAAAATTTAATTCCACGTAAAGTAGTCAATTCAGTAGTCAAATTGGGTAGTAAGTGTAACATTTTCCTTATTATTGTTCTATGCTTCCCATGTTTGCATTACTATTTCTCTATCCAACTTCAAAGTATAGTTGAAACCAGACAAAAAAAATTGTAATTATTTTTCTTATAAACTCGAAATGGAAAATGAAACGCGAGCATATGGATAAACCCCATAAACCCCCAAATCCCGAAATGAACCGCAGAAGCTAGCAATGGAACTCTCCATTACGCACACTCCCAATCCTCTTCACTTTTTCTCATCACCACAACTCTCTCCGAACCCCAACGTTTTCACGCTAACCGCACAGCGTGCCCGCAGAAAGCTTCGGTTCCGAGTTTCGGCCACCGCGGAGCCCGATGGGGCGTCGTGGTCGCAGTCGCTGCGGCGTGGGTCGCGGCGGTTCTGGACCAACTTTGGGGAAATGGTGAAGAAAGAGACGGGTCTCGACTTCCAAAACAGCAGCGTGGAGAAGGTTGGCGAGGTTATGAGCGGAGACGAATTGCGAAGGTTTGGGAGTCAGTGGGTGTCTCAGTTTGTCGATTGGAACCGGTGGGAACGCTGGAAGGTAATGCTTCCAATTGCCGCGTTGGGATTGTGTTGTTAATTTGATGCTTATGTTTCTTTTTTATTTTGTTTTCATGTTTTTTTTTTTTCGGGTTGTGACCTGTGGGTATTAGTGATTTTGTGGATTCTGCATTAGTGATTTGTGGTTTTATTGGAGACGCATTCGGAGATAGGAATCAGAGTGAGTACAAATGGAAAACTTTTGGTTAAAACCAAAGAGAGTGTTGAGTGTTGACTGAGAGTAGAAATTGATTTCCGCGTTTGGTGATGATAGTAAAACTACTGTGGGTACTGACGCAGCAGTGGACTTTGTTACTGGAAATAAGACTCGGCCCAAAAGGATTGCTGATAAACCAATTCTATACAGGGAATAGCTTTTTTGTTTTCATCATGACTTTCCTGTTGGTTATTGGTATTGGTTCTCATTACCTTTCTGTTTTTGCTACCAGTTCTGTTATTCTGTTTCCACGTAATGTGGCACACAATGATTTGTATTGTGAGCCTAGCAAAGTATGTAGTCTTAGTATGACATGAATAAAGCAGGAAGGAATTCAGAGTTGTTTGTTTTTTTGCTGTTGTGGGAGGTTGCCTTTGTCCTCAAATTCAAGGTTTTGCAATGACGCTATCAGATGATGTTTTATGATTTTAATTTTTGGTTTTCATCAATAATCGTAGAAAATATTGTTTTTTGGATCTCAGCGGGAGTGTCAATTTGTCTATTGAAATCGGTGAGGACATTGGGAGGTGACTTGTGCATTGCTTATCGGGATTGTGTTGCTAATTTTATGTTTTTTTTTTTTTTTTTTTTACGTTGTTAAATTCGTGTTTTTTCTTTTATTAAGTGTGGGAATGTTGCAGTGGTGTTTTATGATTTTACTTTCTGGTATTGGTGAAGAAGCTTTTGAGAGTAAGAGTCAAAGTGAAGAAAGATAATGTAGACATTTTTTAAATTGCGAGGGAACATTGAAAACTTTTCTGGAACCAAACAGAGTATTGAGTGTGGGTGAATATTGATTTCCATGTTGAATAGTCCATTTCAAATTTTTTTTTCTCATCACTAGTAGTTAGAAAAAAAATATTACTTTTGGCTGTTTTTGCTCGGTGCTTTGAAAACAGGATTGTGAAAATAATGTGACAATTTTGTAATTATAATTTAGAGTTAATTATGTTTTTCTACCTCATTTCCAAAAAAATTCAGTCTTATACCCAACATTTAATAAATGGTCATTTTGATCCCGAAAATTATTCCAAAAACTCATTTAACCAAATCATTTATAAGCAAAAATGGAAAATGTTTCCTCAAACTAGACAGATTGAGGGGGATCAATTTTTAATTTCCACATTCAACTACAACTTGAGAGTGATTGGTCTGTATCGGTGCCTGCATTTTGGAGGCATTTCTTTTCCTTTACATAGTGTATGGAATAGGACAGGGTTGTGCATATTTTTTGTATGTGTTCCTTTTGTTCTCTTCTGCTGGTATTTAATATTACTTTGTTCTGCAATATTGTATTTTGTTTAATAAATAGTGTTAGGTTAACTACTATATCAGCATTAATGTATTTTTTTTTTTGGGTTAAATTTGTTTTTAGTCTCTAAACTTGAACTCAAAATTGGATTTCGTCCTTGTCCCAAACTTTGATACAATTTGGTCATCAAATTTTAAAAATGAATAGATAAAGTCCTCCTAGCCCAACCGGATTACAGTTTTTGGATGTGTTATACAACATTTCAGATTGACATTTGGGTTATTTATATCATTTGACATGATTCAGTAAACGTCAGCCTAAAACATTGTTTAATACGTATAAAGTATTAACGTCATTGGATTAAAATAATTATATTCATTCATTTTTAAAGTTTGAGTACCAAATTGTATCAAAGTTTGAGACATGGACGAAATGCAATTTTGTGTTCAAGTTTTGAGGACTAAAATCATATTTAACTTTTTTATTTTTTCTAAGCATTTTGATTGAAAGAAGTATATACTATTAACACTTTTGGACCAGCATGGTAAAACTGACTGCTTTATCCATAAAAGGGGGCTTTACTTATATTTGTTATTGTTCTGTATTGCTTTCTTTTTAATATAAATTAACTAAAACAATGTTGCTCTCTTGTTACAGAATATCAAAGACTGGGAACCTATGCGAATGGGCACATTTGTTCTGTATATTTTTGTTGTCACATTTGCTTGTAGAGGAGTATATGTTGCTGTTCAAACACCTTTCCTAAATCGCCAGAAAAAAGAATTAGCAGAAGCTTACATGGAAGTGTTAATTCCTGAACCATCCCCTACTAACATCAGAAGGTAAATCAATTCTCCTATATTATCACATTCTTTTGGTACACATGCTCTTGTTTAATATACTTTTGGTTTATCTAATTCTTATTGTCATAATTGTCATAGAAGTATAATTGTTGCCTTCTCAAATTTTATTTGTTGTGAACATATAATAGTTCTTTCACCAGTTTCAGGCTAATATAATATTTTTAATCAATCAAATGAATAAGTTCTTATGCTGCTATAATGTTGACTTTAAATTCACTAAAACTAGACAATGATGACAGTTGAAGCCTATTATACACTGGCTTACTGAACTAAGAGTTTGCTATGCAATTTTGTATATTCGATCAAATCACATGTTTTTCTTTCTGTTCTATTTTTACTCTTCTTTCACCATTGTCATGAAAGCAAGGTAGTCAAATCGAGATCTTATTCAAGATCGGAAAGGAAAATATAAATTGTAGATCAGAAGATTGTAACACGGATTGTAAGATCCTACAAATTTTATTATCACTCAAAACTCATAACTAAACTTAATAATATATGCAATAAAAGAGTACATCATTAGGAGCAAGTGCCAATTTTCTCTTACTACTTTTTTTAATTTTTACCCGTGGCGCTTATTGTTTTTTTTAATCTTTCACAATGGCACCTTTTCTCTCTTGTGGAAGAGAGGAAGTCACTTTCTTTTAAAAAATTACTTTTTACCTTTTAGGTCATTGACAACCTTCAGTCACATCTTTTTAGTGTTTGGCTGCAGTTTTAATTGAAGTCATTTTGGGCTTTAAAATGTTTTAAAAAAAAGGCTAAAGTATTAGGGTTTAAAACCCAATTCCAACCCATTAAAATGAAACACCTAAAAAAACCCTACAATTGTCTTCTACACACAAACACTTACGAGAGGCAAGCATCCAGGCTACGAGCTGTGAGAAGTGCCATAACAAGTGACATCTCTGTGATGATCCCCACTGCGACGCTTCGTGAAACTTGCCATTTCCTCACGAGTTGTAATTTTCAACGGTGATCCTTTATGATCCGTAAAAATTGAAACTTTCAAGCGACGCGAGATTAGGGAAGGAGAAGAAGATTGTAAGCTCATACGATCTTACGTGTTGAAATGTGATTTTGACTACCATGCATGAAAGAAATCCAATACCATATAAGCTTAATTTTTTATATGAAAAATTGCTTCGTGAGACTTATAGTTAAGGTTTTTTTAATTATCTTGTAGTTTAAATTATGATATTAAACTCTCTATGTATCATGTAGGATCCATGTATTGGCCATTGGAATTCTATCATTTGTATTCTAAGATACCTGAAAAAGGTTTAGGACAAGGTCCTTTATATGACGATAAAGGAATCATTCAAATCTCTTAGTATTGTGATGTTAACTAGGCAGGATCCCCTATTGATAAAGGCTCTATTATGGGATATTGTGTTTTTCTTGGAAGAAATATTGTTCCTTGAAAAAGTAAGAAAAAAAATGTAGTATTCCAATCAACTATTGGAACTGCTGAATATAGGAAAATGATGTCTCTTATCTATGAATTCGTATGGGTGAAACAATTCTTTAAGAGCTTAATTTCTGTGAGATCCGGACTATGAAGGTGTATTGTGATAACCAAGTTGCTCTCCACATTGCTTCCAATCTAGTATTTCCTGAGAGAACTAAACACATAGAAATTGACTATCATTTTATTTAGAAAAAGTTGTTGTGTAAAGAAATTTGCATTGAGTTTGACAGATCAAATGATCAATTTGTAGATGTTTTGGCCAAGTCCTTGAGGGGACCCTTGAGTTTATTTGTACATGCAATTTGTATGCTCAAGCTTAAGGGGGCGTGTGAGGATAAGTATTAAACCTGGGTAGAAAGTAGTTGAATTGGAAACTACAACCTGCTTTACCTTGGTTTCTAGTTGAGACTTTTGATATTTCCTCTTCTCATTGTATCAAAATTCTATCATTATAAACATGAGGTCTTAAGTGTATTCAAGCCCTCTAAGATATATTTTCTCTATTATTAATCTTAAGTGATACTATGTTTTCTTTGAGGGCAATATGATTTCTTGGAAAAGCAAGAAACAAAATCTGGTTGCTTGCTCCACTGTTTAAGCTTAATATAGAGCTATGACATTGCTGACATGTATTGTGATAACTAGGCAACTATTCACATTGCTTGTGTATTTCATGGGAGAACAAGGGAGAAGTTGTCCATGGAAACTTGTAGAGACTTGTCAACTCCAATAATCAACTATCATATATTTTGACTAAGTTCGTGAGAGGAGCTCAAATTCAATGAATAGGTTCTAAGCTTGGTACATGCTACATGTATGCTCCAATTTGAGAAGGAGTGTCAAAATTGCTTAAGTTATGTGAAAGGGTTAGCTTGTTAGGATAGATATACCAAGATGTGTAGATCATGGTATTTTTCTGATGTAAGAACCCATATAAATGAATGAATCAACTAGGATATAACTAAGCTCTCTTAGACATTTTTTCATAGGGGTTCCATCTTGCTTTGAATAGCTAGCTATACATGTATTTTCTTCATATTGATCTTAAAATAGATGATCTCTTAGAAATTGTTCTTTTATATTTTCTTCATATTTATATTTTGTAGTTATAAGAATATCTTAATAGAATATGCTATATAAGCATATCTTATTATGTATACAAGAATAAAATTACCTATTACATTTATTTTAATTATATTATGTAAGATGGACTGTGTGGTGTATACCATAGACATAGTTTCAATATCTTATGCATCTATTTTACTGAAAAAAACCTATTTGAAGCCTGAACAAAGAAACCATTTCATGCAATAGAAGTGTTTAGTGTGTTGAATCCATTTAAAAGAGTTTTTGTTCATTTATTTGATTGCAGATTTAAGAAGGGTATGTGGAAGAGGACCATGCCAAAAGGCCTAAAAATGAAAAAGCTTATCGAAAGACCTGATGGAACACTTGTTCATGATACTTCTTATGTTGGAGAGAATGCATGGGAGGATGATCAAGAGGAGCGTGTAAAACAAATTATAGAGGATGATGAAAGGTTAAACAAAGAAGAGAAGAAAGAACTAACAAAAGGCTTGGGCATTTCAGGTTATCTTTGCATAATTTTTTTTCTGTTACCCTTTTACTTTTTGCTTCAATTTGTTCTTTCTTTCTTTTTTGTCATTAGTTTTAGTTTATTTAAGTGAATTGAGAAGTTACGACTTACGAGGACTTGAGAATTAATTTTGCTTACTTCGATGTTTCATTTGATTATTGCTTATAATTTATTTCACCGTTTCTTCTGCATTGAAATAAAATTGTAATAACAGAATGCTTTATAATTTATTTCACTGTTTTTGCATGCAGGTGAGGTTCAATCTGAGGGCACATGGCGTGAAAGACTTCATAAATGGAGAGATATCCTTAGAAAAGAACGTTTTTCCGAGCAATTAGATTCCTTAAGTGCCAAATATGTAGTTGAATTTGACATGAAAGAGGTTGAACAAAGTCTTCGGAAGGATGTAGCAGAAAAGGTGACACCCACTCAGGATACTAGGGCTCTATGGATAGCTAAGAGGTGGTGGCGTTATCGGCCTAAACTTCCTTATACTTATTTCCTCAACAAGCTTGATAATTCTGAGGCAAGTTCAATTTCTATAATCATATTCGTGCTGTGATTTATTTTCTCTTCCCCCTTGGATGTTCATGTATCGTATTCCCATCAATATGTATATTATTATTTAAAAATTGGTCATGTTAGTTTTGAGGAACCATATGTATATATATGAAATTTAATGTATTCAAATCCAGTGATGAGTGTAGGCAGTTAGCAAACTAAAGGTAATAAGGGACAAGTATGTCTTATTCATCACTATTAACTATTGAATAGTTGTCTTATTCATTCACTACTAACTATTCATGTATCATATTCCCATCAATATGTATATTATTATTTAAAAATTGGTCATGTTAGTTTTGAGGAAGCATATGTATATATATGAAATTTAATGTATTCAAATCCAGTGATGAGTGTAGGCAGTTAGCAAACCCAAGGTAATAAGGGACAAGTATGTCTTATTCATCACTATTAACTATTGAATAGTTGTAGTTGATGAATATCTTAATATGCTGGAGATATCACATTGACTAGTAATATTACCCAAATTGTCTATGATGAGTGCTAACAGCACACTCCATGCAACACACCTTCCAAGTTCACTTGTTACTTTTACATGAGATCATGTGACCCCTAATGAGTGCAAAATAGTCATTTGTGGATCTTCTATCATTAGCATATCGACCTCTATCCATATAAACAATTTCTTTACCAGGTAATCTTTTGATGTGTATCAAGATTTGAACCACTAAATTTTGCTAATTATCATGTGGTTTATTTAAAAGTTGACTAACAACATAAACATGAGAGGCAAATGTATAGTCTAGTCATTGTGAGATGATATAATGTTGTAAGTAGGATATTAAATGCATTACTAGAAATTGGTAAATATTAAATGTATTATTAGAAGCTAATAGAAGATTCTAGAGATCTCCTTGTAATTATTACTTTAGGGTTAGAGTTCTCTCTCAATATAGACTAATGTACGGTTTCAAATGAACCAATTGAATACAAATCTTCTTTCTTTTATGGTTAAAATACTTCGTTGGTCCTCGTTTTTGTTGCAAAATCTCAATTTGGTCCTCGTATTTTTATTAGTCTCAATTAGGTCTTCATTTTTGTAAATTAGTATCAAATAGGTCCTTTCTGTTAGTAGAGAACTAACACCGTTAAGTAGGTGCCACATGTCAGCTCTTCGTTTTTTTGAATTTTTTTTAAATTTTTTTTAAATTTTTTAAATTTTTTAAATATTTATGCCACGTGTCAGGTTTATAGTGTGTCATGTGTCAATCTAATATGGTGACACGTGTCAAATTATTTATGTATCTCAATTTGGTCCTCATATTTGTTAATTTGATTTGATTTTAGTCCTAAATTTTTTTAAAAGATTTTAATTTCATGTGCTCCAAATTTAGAACAAATTTAATTTTTTTATAAATGTAATGATGATACTTTTATTACAAGTGATATTTCTATTACATATTTTTAACAATATTTAATTTATTTAAATTTATATTTTACATTAAACTTTATTTAAATTTTATTTTAAAATTATAAACATATAGATTAATAAATTTATATTCGAAATATTTGTATAATATTCTATATCAACAATATTTTAGAGTTGGCTTAAAAATAACAATTTTATAAATTCAAATTGAACATTTTTAGAAAAATTTGGGACTAAAATCAAATCAAATTAACAAATATGAGGACTAAATTGAGATTCATACAATAATTTGACATGTGTCACCATATTAAATTTTATTTTAAAATTATAAATATATAGATTAATAAATTTATATTCGAAATATTTGTATAATATTCTATATCAACAATATTTTAGAGTTGGCTTAAAAATAACAATTTTATAAATTCAAATTGAACATTTTTAGAAAAATTTGGGACTAAAATCAAATCAAATTAACAAATATGAGGACTAAATTGAGATTCATACAATAATTTGACATGTGTCACCATATTAGATTGACACGTGGCACACTACAGACGTGACACATGTCATAAATATTTTTTTTAAAAAAATATTTTTTTATTAAAAAAAAATTAAAAATTTTTAAAAAAATATTCAAAAAAAATTCAAAAAATTCAAAAAAACGAGAAGCTGACACGTGACACCTACTTAACGGTGTTAGTTATCTACTAACGGAAAGGACCTAATTGATACTAATTTACAAAAATGAGGACCTAATTGAGACTAATAAAAATACGAGGACCAAATTGAGATTTTGCAACAAAAACGAGGACCAACGAAGTATTTTAACATTCTTTTATATTTGTAGAAATAATTAGTATATCTAGGCAATCATTATGTGTAAGCTAGGAGGTTGAGTTTTGGATAACCTCTACCCTAGCACCTAGTTGTAGCCTTTAATGTTTCAACTTCCCTTGTATCTCCTTTATCATTTATATAAATATCAAGAACAGTAGAGGGGTCTGAACAAGCCCTCAAGCATATCTTCTTCTGTTTTAATCTCAACTTGGTATCAGAGCGGGTTAATTCCGCTTTGGTTTCCGTCTGGTCTTGTCCACCGAAAATTGTTGCCGTCGTCTGCCGCCAATAGCCACTGTTCGTTACTGTCTGTAGCTGTCCACTGCTGTTAAACACCATCCAAAGCTACCACCTCAAGCATATCTTCTTCTGTTTTAATCTCATGAGGTCCCTTCCATGGACCCCTTGATCGAACACATGATTCGTGTCCCAAAAGTCCCAACACATGAAACTCTAGAATCTCCTGCTCGAGTAGAATCATCTGTTATGTTCGCAACTCGAGGAAGAGTAGGACGTGGACCTAGAGGAGGTGGACGTGGAGGCCGCAGGCATCCTCAATGCACGTATTGCAAGAGGATGGGTCACACTCAGGAAAACTGTTACTCCTTACATGGTTTTCCTTCCAAAACTGCTAATGTCTCTCAGGCTGATACTACTGAGTCCAAGTTCACTAAGGACGAGTATCAAGAGTACCTACGTCTCAAGTACAACAACTTGACACAGTCATCTCAAGTTCCGAGTACATCAACAACTTGCATCTCTTAATCTATGGAAAGTCACAATTCATGGGTAATTGATTCCGGTGCTTCTAACCACATCTCTGGTAATACCTCTTTGTTCTAAACCATTTCATTTCAAGACAAACCTCATTTTATAACCCTTGCAAATGGCTCTAAAACTTCCTCGAAGGGAGTCGGTTGAGTCATCTTGTCTCCCTCCCTAAATCTAAAATTTGTCCTTTTTGTCCCTAATTGCCCCTTCAATTTAATTTCCTTAAGCCAGTTAACCAAAATGTTAAACTGTTCAGTAACCTTCGATCACAAATCTTTTGTTATACTGGAGCGTGGTTCGGGGGGACAGATTGGAGAAGGATATGAAGCAGGAGGATTATATCATTTTGTATCTCGTCTACGAGTGTCATGTGTTGCAGCCCCTAGTCCTAAAATGTTACATGATCGGCTTGGTCACCCTCATCTGTCCAAATTAAAAAAAATGTGTCCTGAACTTAGTGGTCTCCAGACCTTAGAATGTGAATCATGTCAACTAGGCAAACATGTTAGATCTGCCTTTCCTAAAAGGTCTCATTCACAATGTAATTCTAGTTTTTCTATCATCCATTCCGATATTTGGGGACCTAGTCGTGTTTCGTCTTTTGGTTTTAGGTATTTTGTTACTTTCATTGATGAATTTTCACGATGTACTTGGGTTTATCTTATGAAAGATCGTTCTGAATTGTTATCCATCTTCACATCCTTTTAACAGAAATCAAGAATCAATTCGGTCGAGTAATCAAAATCTTAAGAAGTGACAATGCCAAATAGTACTTCTCATCTACTTTGTCTGCGGTTTTAAGTTCACATGGTATCTTGCATCAGTCCACTTGTCCACATACGCCACAACAAAACAGTATAGCAGAAAGAAAAAAATTGACACTTGGTTGAAACTGCTCGTACACTTTTGCTTGGTGCCCACATTCCTGTCCATCATTGGGGAGATGCCCTCCTAACTGCATGTTTTCTTATTAACCGGATGCCATCCTCCTATCTCAATCATAAAGTCCCTTTCCATATCGTTCCAGATAACCCTCTTTTTCGCATTTCTCCTCAGATATTTGGTTGTGTATGTTTTGTTCACGTGCTCTCAAATGTGTCTTCTTGGGCTATTCCCGTTTGCAAAAAGGGTATCAATGTTATTCTCCTGAAACCAAGAAATATTACATGTCTGCCAATGTCACATTCTTTGAACAGACCCCTTATTTCTCTTCCTCTGTTCAAGACGCTCATGTCATACAGCAGGTCCTCCCTCTTATTGTGGTTGAGTCTCCTATCTCGGATGTCTCTATCAACCCGAGTCCTAATCAAAGTCCTCCCGAGCCCCATCCCCACCTACTGATACCTTCCCGAGTCCCGGCCTCCAACACAGTACTCCGACGGATAGTCCAATTATCCAAGAATGTGGTGAATCCCCGACTTCAGATCCTTCTCCTTCGTCTCTTGCTCCCATGCCTCCTGATGAAGGTAATTCCAGTTGGCCCATTGCTCTCAAAAGAAGGCTGTTGGTTGTCGATGGGTATATGCAGTTAAGGTTGGCTCTGACGGCCAGGTTTGTAGGCTCAAAGCCCGATTAGTTGCCAAAGGGTACATTCAGATATATGGCCTCGATTATTGTGACACTTTCTCTCCTATGGCGAAAAAGACTACTATTCGACTCTTCTTTGCAATGGCCGCCATTCGTCATTGGCCACTTCATCAATTGGATATCAAGAATGCTTTCCTTTATGGTGATCTTGAGGAGGAAGTCTACATGGAGCAACCTCCTGGGTTTGTTGCTCAGGGGGAGTCTGGTATGTGTGCAAATTGCATCGCTCTTTATACGGCCTCAAACAATCACCACGTGCCTGGTTTGGAAAATTCAGCTCCATTGTTCAAAGTTTTGGGTTAAGACGCAATGAGGCAGATCACTCGGTCTTTTACTCACATACTTCTCCTGGGAAATGTATCTACCTAATAGTTATTACAGGAAATGATATTGTTGGCATATCTCAATTAAAGGAGCACCTGTGTAGGCATTTTCAGACCAAGGATTTGGGAAGCCTCAAATACTTCTTGGGCATTGAAGTGACACAGTCTAAACATGGCATTGTAATCTCTCAAAGGAAGTATGCTCTTGATATACTACAAGAAACTAGTATGATTGATTGTAAACCAGTAGAGTCCTATAGACCCATATTAAAAGTTAACAACTGGAGGTGAGTTATTCTACAGGAGGCTGGTCGGAAAACTAATTTATCTCACTATTACAAGGCCAGATCTATCCTTTGCAGTTGGAGTGGTTAGTCAGTTTATGCAGTTTCCATGTGTTGGCATTGGAATTCTATCATCCGCATTCTAAGGTACCTAAAAAAGGCTCCCGGGCAAGGGTTGTTATATGAAGATAGAGGAAGCTTTCATGTCTCTAGATATTGTGATGCGGATTGGGTAGGATCTTCTATGGACAGACGATCTACTACTGGATACTGTGTTTTCCTGGGAGGTAATATTATTTCATGGGAAAGTAAGAAGCATAGTGTAGTGGCTAGATCGACAGCTGAAGCTGAATATAGAGCCATGACATCACTAACATGTGAACTTATATGGGTGAAGCAATTTCTTCAAGAACTTAATTTTTGTGACATCTAGACTATGAAGATGTATTGCGATAATCAATCTGCTCGCCACATTGCATAAAATCCAGTGTTTCACGAGAGACCAAAACATATAGAAATAGACTGCCATTTTGGTCGTGAAAAGTTGTTGAAAAAGGAAATATGTACTGAGTTTGTGGGATCGAATGAACAACTCGCATATATGTTGACCAAGTCATTAAGGGGACCTCAGATTGAGTTTATTTGTTCCAAGCTTGGTACATACAATTTGTATGCTCCAGCTTGAGGGGGAGTGTAGAAATAATTAGTATATCTAGGCAATCAATATGTTTAAGCTAGGAGGTTGAGTGTTGGATAACCTCTACCCTAGCACCTAGTTGTAGTCTTTAATGTTTCAATTTCCCTTGTATCTCCTTTATCATTTATATAAATATCAAGAACAGTAGAGGGGACTGAACAAGCCTTCAAGCATATCTTCTTCTGTTTTAATCTCAACTATATTAATTCTTTCTAGTTATAATTTCCTAACTAATTGGCTCTTCCTGGCTTGGTTGAAGCTCAACATTTGGGTACAAAAAAGTATCAGCAAGTTTACAAGCATCCTTGTTTCATTTAAAATATCAAAACATATATCCTTTGAAAAGTTTCAATAACCATTTTTGATTGGGCTACTTCGACTGTATAAAGGAGGATTACATGAGTTGTGTGATTGTGACACATTCTCTTTGTAAGTGGATTTAGCTTAATCCTACAATTGGTTTTTAAGGTTTGATTTTTCCCTCGTAATCTATTTTATTCACATCTCTAAATGGTGCAAGATCTCCAACACATTCAATCTTCACTTATAAAAAAAGGAAAATGAGGAATACATGAAGGAAAAATATCCTGACTGTCACAACTTGACATTCTCCTGCAAGGACAGAAAAATGAAACTCTGCAGTTACACTGCAAATATGATCCAAATAAAATTCCTTATTAAATGTAACCTGTGGCAGAAACCATATTGACTGTGTTCTGAGAGTTGACCGTGTTTGACCTGATGCACTGTGTCGTACACATGTCATATGTGTCTTCGTGTCGGAAACGCTTCTTCTGAAGCGGGGAAGGGTAGGATGGGAGCCATATCCGAGTTTCATAGATCTTGACTACCTTGATAGTCATTTATTAGAAATCTTTGAAGCTCAGACATGCATCTTTAATGGTGTGCCCCTGACACGTATTAAACATTCACAAGTGTATGACACATACCAAACACTGCTGAAATGTCCGGTTTTGAAAAACAGTTTTTTTTTTGGGCTCTAATACGGCTTTGACACAATGTTAATGAGGGTAGACCTGATGATTTTAATAATAAGTTAAAATTTTAGAAACTTACTGTGTAAGTTTCTATTACAATTGTAGAAATAAGGAACATATCGCATATAATCATGGATATTTAGATTGTTATGTATTAATAGGAATATTTTTATCTATTCTCCTATCATATCTTTATTTAGATTGTTATGTATTTAGATTGTCTTTATATAAATATCGGCTAGAGTGTTTTTTTTCAATGATGATGATGATGAAGAAAAGGGTGAAATGTCTTGAATGAATTCTATTTTGTCTTTACTTTTTGGACTTTAGATTGATGGATTAGATTCTTTTTTTGTGTTCGGTAACAATATGTTCAAATTGTTATATTTGATGAAGTTTTTTTATAGATGATTTTGGTGATATGATGGGAATGCAATTTTTGGAATCAAATTAGTAAGTGGGGGCTATAAATATGAATGTTGTAGTACAGCCTCTCTGTTTTTCATACTATGATGTGAACTCCTTATGTATAGTTATATTTTATGTACATCAGTCTTTTGACAAGTTAGGTCAGGTGGCAGTTGCTGAGCTATATTCTTTTTGACAGGTAGCAGCTGTTGTCTTTACTGAAGATTTGAAAAAATTGTATGTGACAATGAAAGAAGGTTTTCCATTGGAATTTGTCGTAAGTTACTTCAAAATTGTTACTGGTGATCAGAAATCTCAAATCTCTCTCCAAGGTTCTCCAGCTGGTGTCCTTTCATGGACATGCAATTGATTAACATAGCTCTTATTTGGTAGGTTGATATCCCTCTCGATCCTCATCTGTTTGAGATTATTACAAGTTCTGGAGCTGAAGTAGATCTCCTTCAGAAGCGACAGATCCATTATTTTATGAAGGTTGTGATTGCTTTAGTACCTGGAATACTGATTCTCTGGCTTATAAGGGAGTCTGTGATGCTTCTACTCATCACTTCCAAGAAGTTTCTTTACAAGAAGTATAATCAACTCATTGATATGGCCCGAGCAGAAAATTTTATTATGGTAAACTTTTGATATCATATATTCTGTGGGAAATAGACCACAAAACTAAAATTACAGCATAAAGGTTGTTTTTTCCACGTAATGAAAACAATGTATTTTCTGTTTAGTCATTGAATTATTCTTGTAAATGAGATCGCTATGTGTCAATTTTTTAGTGAAAAGGCATTCCATTTTGAAAGAAAAAGCTATGTAAACTTAACCTTATTCCATTATTTTGATGGATTGATAGTTAAATTCTTCCGTTCTTTGGTTTTGGAGGAGACACATGTTTTACTTGAAATACAGTCAGTAATGTAGTAATGCTTTCCTCCCGTGATGTTGAAGGCTTATTATGTACAAATTGAATCCCGTATGTGCATCAAATTTTGTAATTGATTTTACCTTGCTCCTTTTCTACTAGATTTTGTTACTAGTTATGTTGCTCTATTTTCAGCCAGTTGGAGATGTTGGTGAAACAAAGTCAATGTACAAGGAAGTTGTGTTGGGGGGTGACGTTTGGGATCTTCTTGATGAGTTAATGATCTATATGGGAAATCCTATGCAGTTCTATGAAAGGGGTGTGCAGTTTGTTCGGGTAAAACATTTGATAATTTCAAAGCCAGTAATCCTCCTCATGGCTATAAATGTTATAATTGACATGAAATGAGGTAAGTTGTTTGATGAGAGCACATTGCAGGGTGTTCTACTTTCTGGACCTCCAGGAACAGGAAAAACATTGTTTGCCAGGACACTTGCAAAAGAAAGTGGATTACCTTTTGTATTTGCTTCGGGTGCTGAGTTCACTGATAGTGAAAGAAGTGGTGCATCTAGGATAAATGAGATGTTTTCCATTGCTAGGAGAAATGTAAGCAATTAAAACCTGGCTACCTCTAATATCAAATACAAGTTAAAATGGCAATCATGGTCTGATTTAAAGTTCTGTTGCTTGCACTTGGTTTGATATGCTCATTCAAGGAAATTGATCGATTTTTACAATTGGTCAGATATAGAAATCAGATGTTTTTGCTTGTAGCTTTGCCACAATTTTTTGGTAAAACATGAATATACTCTTGTTTTTTATGCTCTTTAACTATCATATTCCAAACTATTTGTCCTTAATTCAGTCCACTTAATCCTTGTGGCTGAGATCGGTCTTGTTAGGTACTGAATAAATAGGAAAATGAAAATCCTTATGATTAAGAAAATGTGTAGAATTTAGTAATTTTTAAATTGTAATATCTATTAGTAATTTAGTGTAAATTCTTGATGGGGGATCTTATTTCTGTAAACCAATTTCAATTTCTCAGATTCAAGAGGGCAGTTTGTCTTTTTTCTTCAAAGTATGTTGCTTCAATTCCATTATATTTACTGGGGTGCTTTAACATGTGGAAAACCATATTCTGGTGACCCAAATCTTCACTGCCTGGTTTATTTGTGGCCTATGGTGGTTGGCAGAAAGACTGTCATGCATCACACTTAGCAACATATTTTTATAGTTCTGTGTATTTGTCATGGTTTGCTTTCCTGATCTGGGTATTCCTTAGCCTCCATCTTTTTGTACTGTTTTCTCTTTCTAATTCTTTTAGAATTCATTAATAAAATTAAATACATGTTGGAAAATACATTTATATTGAGATAATTTTTGGGAGGGTTTTACCCTCTGAAAGTGAATGGTGATTTGAGGTTACAAATGCTCATTTTTTATCCTGCAGGCACCTTGTTTTGTATTTGTAGATGAAATAGATGCTATTGCTGGAAGACATGCTAGGAAGGATCCTCGGAGAAGGGCAACTTTTGAGGCTCTTATTGCACAGCTTGATGGGGAGTAAGTTATCAATTTATAAAAGGGGGGTTGTTTAACTCTTGAAAATTTACATTATCTAAATCAGAATCTAAAATTAGCTTGAGTTAATATTATGCGTTGGACATATGAAAACATTATATTAAGGTTTTATAATCATTATTTTCCTTGATCAATTAGCCTTAATTAATATAGGTCAATGCTTATAGCCTACTTTTATTTCATATAGCTTTACTTTTTTATATTTTTGTAATTGTTATTGTTGAATATATAATATTCAACTACTTTTCGCCTGTCATGGTATCTGCTATATCATAGCAGATTTTCAGCTTTCTGTGATCTGCTATTGACAACATTGTACATATGTTCTTGCTTTTGGGGGTATCGTTAAATATGATTTTAGTATATGTAAATACGGAAATATGTAAATTTTCGAATTTTTGAAATCAGGGATTGATATATTCTTTGTATCATTAGTTACCCACACATTCATTTAAACACTTTTTATAATACTTATGTACATATTGCTATATAAGTCAGGTCTGTGTTGAAGAACTATATATTATTTGCCAACTATTGAATATAGAGAAAATAGGGATTGAGATTAATCTCCCTTGTGTAGAAAATACACATAGGGACTGTATTTATAATAAAGAACATATGGGCTAAGTCCAAAATACATATGAAGAATAATAATAATAGAAACAGAAATAAGATATTAAAGATATCTTAACACCAACTATTAATATATGCACTTATATGTGGCCATAATTTAATTTCTGGTTTTTTTTCCATATATATTATTTTATTTTTCTTGTTGGTGATTCTATTTTCATCTATTTATGAGATTAGGAAGGAAAAAACTGGAGTTGACCGTGTATCTCTCAGACAAGCTATCATATTCATCTGTGCTACAAATAGGCCAGATGAATTAGATCCTGAGTTTGTTCGTCCTGGCCGTATTGATCGTCGTCTGTACATTGGTTTGCCTGATGCAAAGCAGAGAATCCAAATTTTTGGTGTGCACAGTTCTGGAAAGCAATTGGCCGAAGATGTGAATTTTGAAGAGGTACATAGTTCAATTGAGAAATATATAGTTTAAGTAAATAAACATAGGCTAATGAAGTCAAAAGGCTGCTTGTGGGTAAAATAGACTTTAATAATTATGGTATGTGAAAGATAAGGACGTGGCATTTTTAGAAACAGGCTACTGTGTAGTACACATTGTAGAATTGGCAGATATCTCTTAAGGATTACAATATTCACTGCTTAAATTACGAGTCATTACTTGGTACCAGATTCATTTTCTAATCAAATTTCGTGATGATCAGAAGTAGACTCTGCTTCAATAATATCTCCGTAGCAATTGGCATTAAGTTGGCCTGCATTTTTATCATATTTGTGTCTTCCTATTCGTTTTTTAATTCTTGTTAGAATGTGAGACTTGATCTTCTTTGAGCTAAATGTGGTTGCTCTCTCTGTGTCTCAACAGCTTGTCTTCCGTACTGTTGGATTCTCTGGAGCAGATATAAGAAACCTTGTTAATGAATCAGCAATAATGTCGGTAGGTATTGAACTTCAAATATCGGTTTTGGCTCTGAATACTTGTTGTATAAGATACCCTTACCTTGGTACCTTTTAATATCATTTTTAACATAATAAACTAAATAGTAATAGTAATAATAATATAAATAGTCTTAAAAATATAAAAAAAGTATTTAAAGAATAGTATATAATATGGTAAACTAATTAAGACATAATACATATAAGAAATTAAAATAATACAAATACTACTACTAATAATAATAAATATTATTCAAGATCGCACACATGCATTTACTAGAGATGCAACCTAATTATAGTATCTAAGTTAAGGTAACAAACTTTTACTTTCTTTTGTCAGTTATATGATGCTTAACTTGCTTATTGGAGTCCAAATCACAACTGAATTCAAATAATTTCACCCTCAAAGGTGAGCCTTTTCCACGTTTAAAGATTGCCTTCTAGCAGAACCATTTCTTATCCACAATCATGAGTTCTTGGTGACCCTTACTTGAAGCACTATTCACCTTAACTAGGGACAGAGGGAGGGGGTGACATGGGGGTGCAGTGGTCACCCTAATTTTGATCCCGTCTAAAATTTATACAACAATGTTGGTCACCCTGAAAACGAAAAGAATATGTTGGTCCCCCTTACCACAATTGTTTGGGTCCGCTATTGACCTCAATGAGACACAATGCATGAATTCCTGCAAGGAAGACTTTAGATACAAAGGATCTACTACAGACCTAGGATTCATCATCAGCTCAATCGTACTATTTTCAGCTGATCACCAATGATCAGTTCCAATACTACTTGCTGAGAGATTTTCATCAATAAGGCACAAGCCAATCCATTAAGAGAACTTAACCCCACACTCAATCCAGTGTTGCTAACTCTACATTCAAGATGTTTAGTCTTTGACATAAAAGTGGCGTGTTTGAAATCTTTCATTGTCTAGAGATATGATCAAGTTATAGAAAGTAATTTGGAGGTAATCTTTACTTTACAAGTAAGTTTTGTATGATTGAGATAGACCTAACCCAAATTTTAAGTCTTCTAATGATAGATATCTACAGCACAAATTGAGGAGTATTTATAATTAAGGAAAACAATTAGAATCATGAATTGATCTATGGAATCAGAATTATGCAATATGTTTGGGAAAAAGGAAATTTGATCTAAATACACTAAAAAAGAAAGAATGTCAATGGAGAGAGAACGAGAGATACACAATGCTGAATCTGAAATTGTATTTCTCATAAAGAAAATATACAATCTTAAATACAACATCTATTTGTAATACACATTACAAGTAATTAACAGCAGACTAGCCACCTAACTAACAGATAGCGCTATCTGAACTAATTGAATTATCACAACGGTAAGTAGATGTTTCTATTTCCTTTTTTCGACTTTTAGTGCCAGCATTTACAGAATAGATCATTTCCTGATATTCATGCATATATTATTGTGCATAATTAATCTCCCCTTCCTACTTATAATCCCTCATTATCCATTTCAGATCAGGGAAAATATTCTTTTCCAAAATGCAATTGACATCATATTGTCAAGTAATGCATGTACTGCTAATCTAGATATTAATATTTTACGTGGTAGAAATGGTTGTCATATTCTATTTGTATGATTTGAAATCCTTATGTAACAATCTATATCTTGTATGCATTTTTGGTTACGATGACCTTTTTTCTTGTTCATCTAGTAGTATGCTCTAGTAAAACATGAAGTGTTTTAGTCATACAGAGTTGTTGGTTTCAGGTGAGAAAAGGGCATTCCAAAATTTTCCAGCAAGATATTATTGATGTATTGGATAAACAACTGCTTGAGGGTATGGGTGTCCTTCTGACAGAGGAAGAACAACAAAAATGTGAACAAAGGGTATGCCTATCTTTGATTTTCTTACTGTGGATCTGACATAGTAGACCATTTTGTATTTAATTTATTTCTGTACAATAGGTATCTCTGGAAAAGAAGAGATTGCTTGCTGTTCATGAAGCTGGGCATGTGGTGCTTGCTCACTTATTTCCTAGATTTGATTGGCATGCATTTTCACAGCTCCTGCCTGGGGGCAAGGTATGGGCATCATGTAATTGCAATATGCTAAATGATGATATTTGATTATTACTATTATTATTTTGCTAAATGATGATATTTGATATTCCAATTAAGTAGGAGACTGCAATATCTGTATTCTATCCTCGAGAAGATATGGTAGACCAAGGTTATACAACATTTGGTTACATGATGATGCAAATGGTAGTGGCTCATGGTGGTCGATGTGCTGAACGTATTGTATTTGGGGATGATATAAGTGATGGAGGAAGTGATGATCTTGAGAAGATAACAAAGGTAATTAAAATACCATTTCAGTATATATATTTGCTGCCTCAAGCAATTGTTAAATACTACAAATATAAGATATTAGTACTATGGTCATATAAATTTTTGGTTTTAATTATTTTTCTTATTGGTGAAATTTGTTTCCAGATTGCTAGGGAGATGGTAATCAGCCCTCAAAATAAGAAGTTGGGTTTAATCGGTTTAACAAAAAGGGTTGGTTTAATTGATCGACCTGACAACCCGGATGGAGAGTTGATAAGATATAGAGTATAATCCTTCTTTGAAGCTGCAAATATATTTTGGGTTTACCTTTCTCTGTAATATGATAGTGACTAATTTTTTTCCTTCATTTGTTCTTAGTGGGACGACCCTCATGTAATTCCTGCTGATATGACGCTAGAGGTGTCCGAGCTTTTTACAAGGGAGTTGACGAGGGTAATTCTGTTTTGTTCTCGCTCCATCTTTATTTTTTGGCATTTGATGAGGATAATAAAGGCTTGTGCTTATGAACTGGTGTTTCATGTTGAACAATTGGGACAAAAGTGATGACAATATGAACATAGCATTTTTGTATACATGGTGAAGAGAGAGCTAGTTGTGAGGGGCCTTTTGGTTTTCATGTTAAATAATCAACAAGGAAATAAATATTATGAAATTGATAAAATTTTATATTGTGACAGTACATCGAAGAAACTGAAGAACTTGCAATGAATGCTTTAAGGAATAATAGGCACATTTTGGACTTGATTGCAAAGGAACTACTGGAGAGGTCAAGAGTAACTGGATTGGTATGCTATACTCCTATTTCTGTTGTCATTTTCGTTTTACCTTTTTCATTGGAGAGGGTAGTGGTTAAAGTATAATTAACTTGTTTTATGTTTGATATTTCAGTATTCTATAATGTATTTACCTGAAAAATATCTGTTTCCTCATGTTGAGTATTGAGAAAAAATGTATAGGGTTAATCTCCCTTGCGTCTAAAATACATATAGGGTGAATGTATTTATTATAAAGAGTAATACAAGTATATATGACAACCAAACATAAATATGGTAAATAGAAGATATTGTAATAAACAATATCAACAATATCTACCAATATCAAATAATGTCGATTTTCCCTAATAAATAATAGACACTATGCTTCCCTAATTAACGCAATTTATCTAACACCTCACATGCTTGAAATTGTTCCATAGAGGCTGTGAGGATAGTTTTCTGTTCCACATTTTCTCCCGTACGAGAGAGCCGTTTGGGCTTAAAGTGTGGTTTATTCACCTATTATACCTCGTGGATTGAATTTAGATATGTGGAATGGAAATAGACTGGCTGTTTTAATCAGAGTAGATATGATAAAACCCAAGTTTAAGGTGTATTTTTTTGGAGACAGAAGAGAAGTATGGCACTTGATCATCAGAATAAGGAGAGATAGTTGGGGGCCAAACTGGCTGCTGACCTGGCAGAGAAGTGGCGATGGCGAGGGAGAGAAAAAGTATAAATAGGTGGTTGTAGGGAGGAATTATTTGGGAATTGGGCACTCTCTAATTTGACTTGTTATCTTTCTTATCTTCTGCAATTGCTAATTGTATTTCCAGTTCTGAATCTCGTTGATTTTTGGCTGGAACCTTGTTATTAATACAGTTAGAGTTGGTTGTTCTCTCATACTTTCCTGGTATTTAGAGCATTTGATTATGGTAACTTGAATGGCCTCTACATGCATCACTATGGAGTCTAAAGTTGAAGAGTTGAGAGGAGAGTCAATGGTAGCTGAATAAGATTAAGCAGTTGCTGAAAGAGAGAGGAAGAACCTGTCAGATTTCATCTTAAAACCATCTAACATTAAGTAAATTTGCGCTCCATGAGTTGAAGCATGCAATGTGGTACTTCCCAACGCTCACTCCATTGATGTCTATCTAACCAAGCTAGCCTACCAGAATACTTATCAGGATGAGTAATAGGATCTGGTATCATGTCAAATTTTATCTTAAAGCCAATTGGCATTAGTAAAGTTGCACGGCAGATATTTATTTAGTAAATGAATCAATACTATAAATAGAGGAGATTTAATATCCTCTAATAATAAAGATATTATGCACGAATAAATAAGAATGATCCTACTAAATCATATATAATGTAGATGTACCTGATTATATAGGATCTGTTGCTTATTTCTATCATTGTACTTTTTTTATGGCATTAAGATCTACAGCAAAGGGGAAGAGACCCACAAGGAACACCCTAGGTTGGTGCTACAAATCCTTGAAGAAATCTATTGTTTGCTAATAAGAAGTGTGGTTTTGGCCTAAGGTAACTCAGAATATTTGGGTCATATTTCATAGAAAGTTGTCAACCAAGATCCAAACAAAATAAGAGCCATGATACTGTGGCCCATTCCTTGTGATCCAAAGATACTGAGGTGATTTCTGGGGTTAACAGGCTACTAAGAAAATTTGTGAAGAACTATGGGAAGATTGCTTGGCCTCTTGCTCAACATTTAATTGGGGAAACGAGGTTCAAGAGGATTTTTAGCATCTCAAAAGGAAATGACAACTGTTTTGGTATTAGCAGTCCCAAACTTTGAGAGGATTTACTATTGAATCTGATCAAGATAAGGCATAGCTGCTACACTTTTGCAAGAAGGGCATCCAGCTCAAAGTAAATCAGTATATGAACGAGAGTTGATGGCAATTGTACTAGCTATCGGTAAATGGAGGAACTATCTTCTGGGGAGGTACTTTGTACTACACAGACTATAAAAACGTGAGGTTTTTGACAGTTTTGAGGGTCATGAGAGAAGAGCAACAGAAATGGGTTTCTTGGTTGGATTTGATTTCGAAATTAAATATAAGTCTGGGAAGGAGAAGGGAGCTGTAAATGCTCTCTTGGGGAACCTGCAGTACTTAGCTTTGTCCATGGTTTACTGTCAGGATTGGGATAGACTAGAAGAGGATGTTCAGAGGGAGGATGAGAATTAGAGTTGGTTCATTTTGGCTGGAGCTCTTTTGTTAGTGCAATTAGAGTTGGTTGTTCTATCATATTTTCCTCGTTCTTATCAGTATTCAGTCAAAGTTTGGTCACTTGGTCTCGAGTTTCCTATTCAAAGCCTATTCTTCTGCTCTTTGCTGCTTGTGGCTGACATAATTATCTTTTCCTTTTCCTCCTTTTATGTAAGTTTTTGGTTATGTTTTTCTTTTTACATATCTTCTATTTTATGCATCTGTAGGAAGTTCAAGAAAAATTGAAGCAACATTCTCCCGTAATGTTTGAGGACTTTGCGAAGCCATTCCAAATAAACCCAGATGAGGTACTTTCTTTCCTATTCCCTTTAGCTTAATGTGGTCAAAGTGTGATTGGATATCGTTCAACAATGTTAAATATTGTCGCAATAGCACGCATACGATGATATAGCAGCCGAATTGCAGGACTCTAGCCATTTATTATTATTATTATTGTTGTTATTGTACAAAATTAATTTATTGTTGGAGAGGTCGAAAGGTGATTTGCTTCTATTGTTAATTATTCTTTCTCACTCTCTACTGCCTTTATCTGTTAATATTAGCTGCCACTATTCACTTTATATTTTTGCATTGGTATTTTATCAACAATTTTAATAAATTCTAATATTATTTTAGAAATTGAACTTAAGGGCTAATTCAACTCCACTAAGTCGATATCTGATTTGTAAGGAGAGAACTCTCCAAACTTCATAAGATCTATTTAAGCTATATCTCTAGCTTATGTGAAACTAAACACTAACCCTTGAGGCTGCAATTAAGCATTCCTAAATGATTTGCTACTTAGGTAGTCCCTAAAGGGCTGCAACTACAGTTATTAAGCATTCCTCCTTAGGTATGACTGCAATTGAGACAACTTGCCAACATGCAAATTGGGAAGCATTGTACAATTTCTTGGCTTATTCTTCCTCTAGAATATTAATTTTTGGAAGCGTATATGATTGTTCAGTAGGAATTCCCACCAATAGTTAATTTTGAGTGTTAAAGATCCCACATCAAATAAAGCCAATTTATAATATATGAATGGATACAAACCTCACTATGTAAGGTGATTTTCTAAAATTGAGTTAGACTTAAAATTCATTTTCTAAAATAATAGGAGAATCTATCATAGAGAAGTTTTTTGAGCCTATTATGCCACCTGCTACTAGGCCACAATCACACACCCACATATATGTATTCTCATGCTCGAGGTTCTCGGTATAATTGGGTGTGTTAGATTCCTATGTCAACTAAAGATGAAGTTAAATTATAGTATATAAGTAAGTGCAAAACGTACTTTACAAGCTGAACAAGCTGTTTTTGTGAGAGTTAGACTTTAAAATCTATTTTCCAAGAGAGAACCACGTAAGAGGAGAAAGCATTCTTAGGTTTTAGAGTCGAAAAGGGGATGGAGGAGATAGTTAAGGTCGCAACTTCAAGTACATGGGAGGTTAGATAGTGATCTCGAGAACTGTATAATATTGGGCCTATGTCTGGTGTAACGTTCCATACTGCACCAGAGGCAGTTTCTTGAGTGAAGGTTAGGGATTACATTGAGTTAGAATCCTTAATTATGACCTAGCCTACGTTACCGGTGGACCTGACTTGGGGTTTTTAAAGACTTTGAAACAGTTTTTGTTTGATAAGTTAGGCTTTGGGTTATTACAAATAGCTTTTCAGGCCTAATAGGCTAGTCTATTTGGGTAACTATAAACAATATAATAATATCATTATTTACGCCAATACAGTTTATATGTACTATTTTATTAAATTTTTAAGGTATTATTTTAAAATGATTTATTTGTTTAATTGAAATGCTTAAGCCTATTATTAACTTACATATAAGTTCAGATCCATCAACTTATTTGGAGGTAGGAGTTTTTTTGCCCAAGAGGCTCTATTACAAAGTTCTTAAATAGGTTTACAAAGTCAAACTCTAAAAAATGATCTATTTTAAGTAAATAATCCAGACAGAGAATCAAGCCCTGTAATGCTTAGCTTATCCCAGCCTATTACCTCCTATAATTTAAGGGTTTCCATTTCTGGATCAGTTCCTGTAGTTTTCTCCTTGCTTTTCACTTTCCTCCAAACAATGCAATAATTATAATTTTATGGATGCAGGAGGGACCATTACCGCATAATGATAGAATACGGTATCACTTACCCGACTTATATCCTGCTCCTCTCCATAGATGTTGACACACTCAGGTATTCCTGTTACAACCTCAGTTGCCACAGTTATAATTGGTGACAGAGAAATGAGTTTGGTGCGGTAACTTCTTTATACCATGCCTCATTCATTGGACAAGAAGGGAATCAGAAAGAACACAGTGAAGTAATGAATTCTTTATGATGCCTATTCATTTTACTCTTCCATTGGCCGCTGATACATGTAATTTAGTGAATTCTTTATGATGGTAAGCATTGGAGATTTTTCCACAAAAGTAAGTTAGGGGAAGGGGTAGATTCGCTGTCACAATGCTGAAATTCTTTTTTCAGTTTTTGGGGTTGTACAAAATTATGTATGGATGGGGATCAAGTTTTTAGCTCTCAAATTTGAAGCTGAATTTGTACGTTTGTGAGTGTGCTCACTGAATCTAGTGAACTCAATGGTTTGCAATTTTGTAAAATCTAAAGCATCGACAGGATAACATTTCACACACAGAAAAAAGAAATTGTTAGAATTATTTGTTTCTTGGTTAGAATTTTTGTAAGAATCTTACCAAATATTTTCTAGTATAAGATATTGATCTTGTTTCCTCGCTTTTGTATGTAAGATGTTTTCTTATTCTCGTTGTTTTTTAGGATTTTTTTTATTGTATTTTCCTATTTCTTCATGACTTGTTTCTTAATTAGTTTGATTATATAATTATTAAAAGGACTATAATTACAAAATAGACCATGCTCCTCAGGCCCTATCTCAATATAAACTCAGATGAAATATAAAGAATTATATTTCTTGTGTTTAAACATATGAATTATAATTTATAAACAGAGAATATATATCTAGTAATAGAATCAATATTATTTGGTAAAATGTCAGCTGTTGTGAAACAAAACAAGGAGGATATGACTAGTACAAGAGAATAAAAAAAGCTATTGCTTCCTGAATGTTTTGAATGCGCATAATGTTATGAATATTTTGTCCTTTGAATATTATGTTTAAAGCATGTGCTTTGATGAATTCTCAAACATCATTTGTGCTAATGTTTACTTAATTTATCTGATTGGAATGAACAAGTCATATCTTATTTCGGTGTTATGTATATTAATCTCGCTATATTGGAATAAAGACATGTTATTAGTGACTACAATAGTAATGAACAAAAAATCATTATAAAACTTGAAAAAATCAAATAGACTTAGCTTAAGGATGATTTTCTCCAACAATATTAAGATGATTCTTCCAAATAACTCTCTTATTAGGACATTAATGAGGACATTCACTACACATTATGCATAGGTATGTTATTGATATGATAAACACTATAGCAAGACTCTTGTACAATTTATTTTGAACTCATTAATGTCTAAGTATAACCCATTTCAAATGACCTATGATACCATGCATGAATTACACAACATATTGGTTTAGGAAGAAATCAAGACTTAAAAGTCAAGGAAATAAAGTTAGACAGAATTTGTGAAGAAACATGATAGCGCCAAAGAGATGTTAAAGGTTAATTAAGCATATGTGAAAATCTAGAAGAAATAATCAACAATTGTCATTTATATGGAAAATATGGACATTTCTAAAAGTATTTCCCAAAACATAATTTCATTGAAGAAGGAAGATAAGTTTAATGCTTATGAATGTTTTGAATCAGATTTAGTTTATGTTTTCCATAATACAAGGTGTATTGATTTTGGATGTGCCTTGTTTAATCCTTGATACTGAACATCGTTTACATTTATTAGACACTCTTTCAAATTTTGTAGTGGATGTTTTAGTTCTTCATCCCTTTAAATGATAGCTCCGACAGGACGAGCGATAAGCAACAGTGGTACCGATGATTATCCCAAATGCGAAGATCCTCATAAACCCTAATACCCAAATGTGCCTAACTTATTTTCACCCATGAAAACATTTTTACCACCACGTTCTTCTGTGCCACCACCAACATTGTGTTGTATATCCCTCTGCCTCGCATTTTGGAGTGATAATGGGTGACTATGGAGATAGTGGATGTAAGGAATGAAAAAGATGAATAAGTGATGGAATGTGTGAAATGGTGGAGATGAAAGGAGTGATGATTGGACATAAATTAGGGAATGGAAGATGGTGCATGTTTTGAAGGAGATGAAAATATTGGGAAAAATGAAGAATGGAATATTAGTGAGAGTTAGCTTGCTTTTTTTTTGTTCTGCGTGTTGATTATTTCTTGTTGGAAACTAATGATTTTGGTCTTCTGAGGCTAAGAACTTTATGTTAAGTAAAGTTGAAATGAAAGATACAGATGAGCCCCGACAGGAATAGAAATATTCCCAACCAGATACAAATAAATCTTATATTTATCCTAGAAAGTTTATTCCAAGTGTTCAATATTGACAGTTCCAATTTAGAAATAAGACGAGTTTATACTCATTTAATGTCCTAAAAATGATTTGAAATGGAAACAAATGAAGGTGATTTTTTCAATTAGAAGATTATAACAATATCAAAGTAATATAAGAATGAAATATTAGAAAGACGCAAAAAAAAAATTCCAAGATCAATTTAGAAATAGACAAATTTATACTCACTCAATGTCCTAAAAATAATTTGGAATGGAAACAAATAGAGGTGATTTTTTCAATTAGAAGGTTATAACAGTATCAAAGTAATGTAAGAATGAAATATTGGAAAGACACAAAGAAAGTTTCTAAGATATCTACGTGGAACAATGGATCACATGCTTAAATATAAGAAGTCTAATCATTTTGAAGTGATTGAATTTTCAAACTTTGATTTTGTTGGATGTATGGATAGAAAGAGATCCACTCTTGGCTTTGCATTTCTTTTTGTCGAAGAAGCAATATTGTGTAGAAGTTCAAATTAGTGTATTGCTGCTACATCCACCATGAAAGTTGATTTTGCAATGTGTTTTGAGGCTACATTTTAGGCTAATGGGTTGTAGAACTCTCAAGGTCTAGAATTGTCAAAAATATTGTTAGACCACTAAAAATATACAGTGATAACCCTACAACAATGTTTTTCTTTAAGAACACCAAGTATTTTAAAGTTGTTAAAGAAGTGAAGTTGAAACATTTTTTCGTAAAAGAAAAAAAAAATGCATAATAGAACATATTAGCATAAACATTACCATTAAAACATTTATTGAACACGTTATGAATATGGGTATTATTGTGTAAAATGAACGTTGAGTATTATGTGCCTTTTATGATAGATCATTAAGACTTTGAGCTCAATTATAATATGTTTTTTATTACATATTCTTTATGATTGCATAATTGTATTTGAGTAATGTAAACAAGCGTTATCTCGAATAAAGATATTGTGTTGGATAAATTATAAGCTTCTAATTATGTTCATACTAAGAAGAAGTCTATGGAAGAGTATGACATCATGACTCAAATTGGTTCATATTCTTAGTTATGAAATTATGATGTATCCTAAAGAATGCTTCAAGCCTTTAATGCGCATAATGTTTGTTCATTGGTTCATAAACATATATAATATCACATGAGCCAAGTGAAAGAATGAAAGGTTTTATGTCTCATGTAAGAGGTGCATACTTGTTAATTAAAGGAATTAATAATAAATAAAAAAAATAATTAGGTTAGTGAGAAAAAATTTCTTAATAATGACTTGATAGGCCTATTATATATAAACCACTATCGCAAAAACAATGTCCCCTTGTTGATAACGTATATTTCTTTACTTTTCATTTATAAAGAGAGAGATTGAAGAATAGAGTCCAAATGAGTGAAACCTTGTCTCGTTATTTATTTAATCGAATCTCAAAAAAAAAAAGTTGGAGTTATTCACCTAGTAGAATCTCTGGAACTCTAAAGGGTAATCTCTCGTAGAAAAAGATACACATACTTTCTCTTTAAAATATGTGAGAATCATGCTTTTTTTAAGCACCTTACTTGGTTATTTTCTATATTATGCAGTTATTTAAAAATGATTAAGTTGTTACACCATGTTTTTGTATAATGATCATATACTTCGATGCTTACTATGTCAAATGATGCAAGATAAAGCCATTAAGATAAGTATTAATTTGAAAGCCATTCAATATATAAGGAAAAGGCAAAGAACATTGCGTTAAAAAAACATTGAACATGAATCAAATCCTCAAGTTTTACCATCATTTCTTTATTTGTATGTAAACAAATTTTATCCAATTTATATATCTTGGAAACCTTAAAATCTATCGTCTCGGATGTAAACTCTATGTCTAGGTGGATCAAAATGACAATTTCTTCTTACACCTCCATAGGTTACTTCCTACATGCTTACATAAAAAAAAAAAACCTTTGCATGTTGTTCTTACTTAATTGTGCAATTCAATAGCTTTTTGAATTGCATAATTCAAAAGTCTTTTCTTACTTCTAGTTATATAATCTAAAAGTCAAATTAATTTCCAAATTGTGGATCAAGAAGCCAAAAAGAATTCTAAAAGTTGGAGAGAGTTATGGGAAAAAAAATAGCTTTCAGATTACACAATTCAGAAGTCATTTTACTTTTGAATTGCACAATTTAAAAGTCATCTTTAACTTTTGAATTGGAAAATGGTTTACTGACTACCTATTTTGACTACTTTTTTACTCCCTTACGTGGAAAATGGTATTTACTTTTTTTTTTTTTACTTTCAACAAATGGATTGGCACGTGATTGAATGGGTTAATGAAATTAACCTACCGTTAACTTTCTTGCCGTCACCTACAATTAACTTCCTTGCCGTCAAAGTGAAAAAGAATCCAAAAATTGATTTTCATAAAAACTTCGCAGACCCTCACATATCACCGTGCCTCGCATACCAAAACCAGTTTTCTTCACAATCGTGCCTGCAAAGTCCACCGTTTATGCGAAGTCCACCATCCCCTTCGAAGTCCACCGTCCCTGCGAAGTCCACCGTGCCGGTAGTCTCCTTCGAAAATCCACCACCCTGAAACACCGAAAGGTACCTTCTTTCTTTCGTTTTGTGAATGGTAAGTGATCCCTATGAAATCCAGTGAAAGGGGGGGTTTTGAACATGGAGTGATTGGCGCAACATTTGGTCTCTTCATCCCTTGTTCTTAGTTCAAAGTCTTTTTGGATGTCATCACAATGTTCTCTGTTTGCAGGGTTTTCTTCCATTTGGTTAAAGGTAAGATATTTTTGTTTTTCCCAAGCATTGACGTTGTGGTTTGATGAAACAAAAAGCGGTGACTATTTACTATGTTGATTTTTTTGAAATTTAAATTTTAGTGGTCATGGTTGTATCGTTTTGGTGTGAGATTGAATAATTTATCTTTAATAATGGTGGATTTTATCACAAATAGTAATTTGCTTCCAAAAAGATAGTCATAGTGATATAGTTCTTAGCAACATTACATAAAGGAATTTTTTGAAAAACTCATGTGTATTACGTTTGATGGAAATGAACAAAATTGGTAGAAGTTTAGATAGTGAAATTGTTTTTTAAGGTTCAATTTTTAGAAGTAGATTTTTAGAGTGTCTATACCTTTTTACACTTGCTTAGGTAGTTTTAGTTCACTATTTACTTACTTTTTAAAGATTTGCATGATAATAGTTGTGTTGAATCTATTTTTTGATTGGTAGTGTGTTATTAAATTGTAATATTGAGTGGATGATTTCTAGTAATATTGATCAGTGCATTTGTCTTCACAAGTATTTTACTGAAGTTATCCCTCCTTTTAATTGTTCAAAATAATTGAGGAACTGTTGCGTATAATGTAAAATAAAGACAATTAAGAGTAAAGGTAAGCATACACATTGGCTCTATTTGGTCGAAGTCTCTCTTAGTCCTTTCCAAAATTGTTGGGCTTAGCATCCTTATCCTAATACCTTCAATTGATGCTGCTCCTCCATAATTAATGCAGTTGATGAAACTCTAATAGAATAAATAGTAGCAGGTGTGACTAGCAAGTAATCTACTCATTTTCTATTGTTCTAAGCCTTAGAGCATTCTCAGTGATAGGAAATCATACCAATTCATGAATCATCAGAGAATTGAAATCCATATGTAAGCCATCACTTGATATATGTAGTTTTAAAACAAAAAGAAAATATTGATTTTAATACTCCCAAATAGAACTACTTTAAAACTATTATTTATTCATTCATAATGCAATACCTTGTACTTAATCTAATTTAGTCATAATGCATTACCTTTTATAAAGAAGATAATCTAATTTTAACTTTTATACAAAATCTCAATTGTTAGTGTTGTATAAGTATACCTTAGTCCATCTTTTTTGAGAGCTTAGCTACATAAATTGATTTAACTTATACGCGAAACTTAGAGAAAATTGTATTAAAATAAGACCTATGTATTGGATGATCATTAAATGTTTATTCTTTCTTGCTTTATTACTTGGTTGCTTTAAATTGTAATGTTTTTGGCTTTCCACTCTTGGTTGACTTAGAAGGAACTTTCTTTCTACTTTAGATTATAATGTATGTGGGTTTCCACTTTAGATTATAAGTTTTTGATCCCATTAGTTTACTTGAATGAATTCAGTAGTATGCATATTATTGATAATTACAAGTATTATGTAACATTTTTTTCGTGCTTACTTATTTATTTTGGTCTTAGGTTATTACAAATGTTTAATAGTTCAATTAGTTGTATGGTAGGTAAAAGGGAAGTGAAATCTTCTCCGCATTCATGGAATAAGGGTAAGAAGACCAAGATGGAGAAGGATGCCCAGGTCAATTTTCACTCCTTAGGACCATTTAAATGAAATTTTGTTTACTAATTGTTCAACTAAATTGTATTGTCGTGTATTATAGGTGAGGATTGTAAGACCTGTAGAATTTAATTAATTAAATAATTAATTAATTAATAAATCCGGGAGGGGAAATAATTATGACATTAAATTATGGTTGGTATGACGTGGAAAAATGCTAGCTCAAGTAGTTGAGAGTACTTTGATTGTGTGAGAGGACTTGGGTTCGAGTCCTATGTATGCTAACTTTTGATGTTATGGTTTTATTATTTAAATCTATGAAAACAGGGTCTTCTATATTATGATAATTGAATTGTGATTTCTAGCATGAAATATGAATTGGCATGATGGTTTGATATTGATTTGGCAACCCATGGTTATGGGTTCAAGCCTTGGAGAGCTTACTTTAATTTTATATTTTTTGGGCATTTTGGATTTGACTCGAATATGAAAGGGTTGGGAAGAAAACCTAGTGATAAGGCAGCCGAGGTGGCTGGAAAGGAGCCATAATGGTTTGGTAAATGATAATAAACTCCATTCAATAAGTAATTTTCGTCTTAAAGCATTGACATAGTTTTAGGGCACCTTTAAAAGGCTATAGTGAGGTAGAGAGAAGGGTTTGGCCATCTGGAAATTTGATTTACAGAGAGAGCACGAAAATTCTGGAATTTGGTGAGGGTTGGGAGAGATTGAGAGGCTGAAAAGAGAGGAACCAAGGAGGGATAGTGTGCAAAGGAGAACTATCCAAAGTTTCAAGGGTTAAAGCTTAAAAGGATCCAGGTTAGGGGAGCTTCCTACGTTAATTTTGATTGTTTGGCATGAATTGTATGGAAATACTATGTAATTTAAGCATGTTCTGTGTCTGTATCATGGTTTTGCTGAATTCTGGAATTTTTCCAGAAACCGCCTGGCGGGCTATACTTAGCCGCCAGGCGGCTCATGCATTTGAACGTGTATTGTGGGGGTTTCTGGGTGCAGCGCCTAGCGGTGAATCCCTGTACCGCCAGGCGGCTCAAGGTTCGTGAGCATTCTGGGTTTTGTGATGAACTGCCTGGCGGTGATGAATTTCCGCCAGGCGACGCGAGACTGAGTTTTGGTTTTCGTCAATTCTGGGTGTTATAACGTGATTCTGATCGGAGGGAAATCATGGGTTGGTGAGTTAGAGATGATGTAACGTCGTATTTTATGGAGATTCAGTATATTTAGCAGATGATTTTGATGAAACAATGTGAATATGATTTTAGGGTTATGATTGAGAGTTTAGATGAATCAGTGTTGATAGCAAATTGGGGTACCACATTGTGAACTATTAGAGTTAAAGTTAGGGAATGATGTCATAATTAAGTATTCGAGGGGGAAGGTAATTCTGGGATGCAGAGAGAAGTGATGGAGAATGGAAGAAGGATCGCATAGCTGCTGTAAAATTCTGGAAATCTACCCTATTTACTTGAACCGCCTGGCGGCACGGGCGTTGCCGCCCGGCGCCATCTCAAAAGTTGGTGTTTTTACATGTCGCGGGTGTTGCTGATCATAATGGGTGGAGGGAGCCATTTTCATACTACTGAAGCAGTGGAAAGGGGTAATAGGATGTAAGAAAGAATGATACTAAATCAGAGTTAGTGTTGATAATTAAGTGTGAAGAGAGAAAGAGAATTTTGGTAGTTGAGGGAGGATTCTAACGTGAGTGTGGAACCTGTGTTCTAGACCAGTACAGAGTTAATGGGTGTATACGACGACGAGAGACAAGTTAAATTTTATGAATTTCAGGAATTGCCAAATAGTAGGAAGTGTGTGAATCCTAAGTAAGGAGGTTGTAAAGTAATGTTGTAAGTAGGGGGAAATCGGGACTTGAAGGGAAGTAAATGATAGAGTTTCTAGAGGTAGTCGTTGCAGGGGCACATTGAGTATTGGGTTGGTTGAACTTGCGTATGCCTAATTCGATAAACCAGTTTACACTTGTACACACGATGTGAGGGGGCTTCATCTGTCTGAGGACGTAATTGCGCAAAACCTTTATGATGAACTTGAAATAAAATCACGTAAAACTAGTAAAGGTATATTACCGGTACGGCGCCTGGCGGTGGGGTTGTACCCGCCAGGCGATAGTGAGGAAACAATGGCATAATGGTGCAGGAGGCGCCTGGCGGCAGGAAGTCTCTGTCAAGCGACAGCAAGAAAATACGTGACATATGAATCAGCGTTCGCCTAGCGGCAAAGGGAGTCCCGCCGGGCGATGGTGGCAAAATTTGATGGTTCTTGAGGCGCTTAGCGCCTGGCGGCACGTGTCCCCCGCCAGGCGGTCTGGGAGCTGGCAGCGCCTGGCGACACGTGTCCCCTGCTAGGCGATTTATACTGCTGCAGCTTTGAGTTTTATTTATGGATTTGTGATCTATAGTGCGTCTAGTGATGCTTTAAGGGTGAGATTGCTGGTGTTCCTTGAGTTGTGGCTCGGAACGTATCCCTTGAGTTGTGGCTTGGGATAAGGATTAAGCACATGGTATTCCTTGAGTTGTGGCTCGGAATAACATCTCTTGAGTTGTGGCTCGGGATGGCGGATGGACACGAGGAACCCTTGAGTTGTGACTCGGGTTGGCGAGTGTTGCCGGTGTGAGTGTGCTAGTTGTGGCCAGTACGGATGGGTCCAGATGGATTGCCCTCCTCAGTTGTTGGCTGACGAGTTTGGTAGTCTTGGGACGATACGGACTATGTTCGTATATGGGAACTCTACCTGGCATTGCGGTGTATGATCCGTAGCATGTTTTCCCGCACGTGCTCTATCGATTGTGGCCGATAGGTATGGCAACAAGTCACCTTGAAGTAATCCTTAGATGTTGTAGAACACGAATAATCTGATTGGGGGTCAGATGGTAGGAATTAAAGAATAGGACAATGTGAGATTTTTATGTTATGTACGATCTCTTGTGTTTATATGCTTATGTTTCTGTAACTTTATATATGTGATTTAATTGTGAAGCTCACCCTATCTGCGTGTGTGTGGCGATGATCGTGTACGCGGTACACGGGAGCAGATGTTGGTGATGCAAGTGGCTCTGGTGCAGCCTAGTCGCGGAGAGGGGATTGACTTGGGGAAACTCTTACGTTTATCTACTTGTTTTTGAAAACATTTGTAAACCCTGATAGGTGACTTGATAATATTGTGGTTTTGGTTTTGTAATGGACGTTGTAAACTTTATCCGCTCATTTAATAAAGTTTTAAATTTTCCCGCGTTTTGGGAAAATGAGGTATTATTAAACGCACTATTTTATTTATTTCATTTATTTATTTATAAATCAGTAATATCCTGACGAGATGTTACAAGGATCGTGCATCGTTGTGATACGAAATACATTGTTGAAGTAAACAATGTAGTCAAAGCGACCCACAATAAGCGGATTGAAGGAACACCATTTAGATGGTGTTTGTCTCTGGACAAGGTGTTGGAAATAAATTGCCCTTTCGTTAGGAAAGTTTTGAATCGGTTGGTTGTAGATGGGGAATTCATTCATGTTGGCCAGCACTTAGTTCGCTTATCAATATATGATGTTTGTATATGCTTAGGTCTTAGTATGGTTGGTAAATCTGTTCCATTTGATAATGAAGTTAGTCGGTTAGTAGGTTCACTTTTTGAGAATAAACCTATTTCAGTCTGAGATATAAGTAACAAGATTAAGAACTGTGTTACTAGTGATGTTGATGATGATAGACAGAGTGTTTGTGGGTTGTACTTGTTACTTTGTTTTTCTGTCTTTTATTTTCCTAGGACATCTAGGACTGTGAACAATATGTCTTTCAAAATATTAGACAATCTGGACAACCTTAATGACTTTAATTTGGCTGATTCTATTCATACCTTTTTTATTGGTGGTATGAATCGTGGACGTAAGGTTCTACTAGAAAACCAAAATTCAAGTAGCCTTAACATAGTCGGTTGTGTTACAGTTATATAGGTAATTAATAATTTCAATAGTTGTGTTCTAATTTTTTTATGAATTTCGATATATTAATTGATTATTCATTTATATAGATTTGGGTTGCCTGTCAACTTGGGTTAGAAGATATACAAAGTGAAAATCAATTCCTAAGAATTTTGCACTAGCCATTGGTTAAGATTAAGACACTTAACATTGAGTCCCTTTTTGAAAAGACTAAGGTATACAAAATTGAGGTTTTTAACTTAGTTTTACGTAATTCTTTTTTTTTGATTAAATTTTTTAAAAATATACTTATTTTTGTGTAGGTTGTTTTTGATTAGTCTCTAAGTGGTGATGACAAGAACAACCCAATTGTTGAAATTGCACTTAGTGTTTTGCATGAAGGCACTGCAAAAAACGATGACAACGGATGTCGTGGTCGTTCTAAAGCTGAAGTGGAATTGGAAGAGAAAATACAAAAGCATGAAATGTTAATTAAGGAGATGAAGGAAGAATTGAAAAAGATGTGTTCTGAATATGTTGGAAGGGATGCAACTGACACTTGTGGTGGTGAAGTAAATGTGTTTAATGAAGATCATTGTCCCCCTTCTGAGCAGAAGAAGTCTGAACCTCAGGATTGTGATGCTGAAGCAAATCTTTTGAATTCAGGTCATGGTTCTCCAAAACAGCAGGAAGAGTGTGACAAAGTTGAGGCTTCCCCTTCCCATGGCAAACAAATATAAAATACAATATGCTATATTCACTTGAATATAATTTCATAAACCAAAAGATGTATCCTAAACAAAACAATTCAATAAAAGTAACAACAACTCTATAAATCATTGACAATTTCAACAAAGTTGTACGAAATATAATTGTTTGACAACTAACATATGTAAATGTCAACTTAACATAATCCAAACTGAACTCCTAAGTACACAAAACAAGATTAATCTAAATAAACTATTGAGGATGTTTCCTCCTGCTATACGTTGCAAAAGGAGTTCTTATCGAAAAACTCTTGAAACACTTCCTTGGATCATCCCTGCGTCTTACATACATATTACTTTGTTGTATTTCCTTGTCATCCTGATGTAAACCATCTTCTTCTTTGCCAAGTTGATCCGTCAATGTCTCAGCAAAATCACCATTGTAACCAGGAACACCACTTTGGCCAACAAAACAAAAATTACCAAAATGCATGCAGACGGTGGAATGAGGTGTATGCACATCTGAGGCCCGCTGGCCAAAATTACCTTCATCAGTATCCCTAAATTTATGTTCATCAATGTGACCAATATTATGTTCAAAATCTCTCTAAATTTTTCTTCACCTATGTCAGCAACACTACATTCATCCCACTCATAATAATTATCTTCAACCTTATCATAGCCTTGCTTCTTCCTGTCACTCATATTTGCTTTCAACTCATAAAGTTCCTTTTGCACTTCACCCAGCATTTTTTCTTGACATTCAACAGCTCCCATTAGGTCATCTTTTCTGCCACCCTTACTTCCACATCCAAATTCCTCAAAACCTTCTTTCACAAAGGTATTGCTCAGCTCTTCTACAGAGGCAGCAACATCTGAAACAACCTGCAAGAATTCAAAAAAACTATCAACAAGTACTAATCACATAATTAAGATAAACTTAATATCAATCATGTCAAACAACCTACAATGTTTCTATGCAGACTCCTTTTAATTACATAGTCCCCTACTTTCACTTCCATCCAATGCACGATTCTGGGAAACTTGGTGGTTGGACGTCGTTCCTTTGAGTTGGACATGAGAAAATGGTCGAACGACCATAACTAAAATATTTTAAAGGAAAATCAGTCAAAACTCTTTACAACTTACTTTTATCTCATGAAATGGAAAATCAACTAAATTAAAGATACGGTACCTATAAAAAGTAAACACATCCCATTACATGGAAGTTTTTTGAACCTGGTTTGTCCCTCATCAACATTTTAGCTTCACAAATGCTTCCAACTAAATACTCATACACCATACCATCCCAATTATATTTTCCAATACTACAAACGTCATCAACAATGTCGAACAAAATAGAAAAGACTCTGCCACTATGATTGGCCAACAAAAAATCTGAAATTCCTAACAAAAGATAAAGCTTACAAAAATCATTAACTTTTAGATGTTTACTATGTTTTAATAGGTAATCATATACCATTTCAACATCAACAACTTTGTTAGGTCCAAATAACTTCTTGCAGTGACTATCTAACCCTTCTCGGGTTAAATCAATGTTCTGACCAACTACCCTCAAACCAAGACCAAGACATACGTCTAATAAGCTAAAAGCAACAACTTTTGTACCCATGTCAAACCCCCTCAGCCTTTCAGTCCACCGACTAATTAACATACTCAATAGATTCCTAGATATCTTCACAGACTCTTTCAACTCAACCAACCATGCAAATGGTGTTGCCTCAATAAATGACTTTTGATCATTTGTTAACTTCTTATTCAAACTACCAATAAATTTGGTTCGGCATGAATGCCTAAAATAAATTTGGATCAACAAACAAAAAAATTAGTTATAGCAATTTTAATCAGACACATTCAAAACAAAATGAATTAAAAAATGTCATACCTTCTGGTCACCACTAAAATCGCTTCCTTCACTAACTTCACTCATAATTCTCACCTGAAAACATAATTAAGGTGACCACAAATTTATAAGTGAAACTTACATCAATGCAATTGTTATCAATATATTGAATACTAGTGAACTCATTGAAGGAACTTAATGGGAAAAATACTTAGTCCAACCAACATACTTCAAATTTAATTCTTCAACCGTCTATCCAATCAATATTATAACAATTCCTAATCACAAAGTTTATTGAATTCCATGAAATCAATAGATATGGCTCGTTCACGGATTATTCTTTAGAGACAATTGGCTTTATCCTGTGATGAGTTTTAAAAAGTAAAATGATTTGCAAATTAATGATTGAAGCAGTTTGCATCAGTCCATATGCTAATGTTAGGCAAACGAAAACAAATACACCAAACAATAACAATATATGATGCACTACAACAGCATCCCAAGAGTACAAACTTGGGGCTCAGAATCCTTTATGAATATAGCAATTAAGAGAGTCAAATGGAAAAACGTCAAAATTATGAAAAAACCAAAAGGGTTTAGTTTAGCTCCTTACACAAAAACATCAATCTCGAGGATCACCCATGTAGAAAAAAAAATGAAAAAAATGACTACATGATATGCCCCATATAATTGGATGACAACAAATGAAAAACTGGTCTCAATTCCAAAAAAGTTAGATACACCGTTACAACAGCCAAAGCTGTCAAATGAGAGTTTCAAAGAAAAACTTTTGTTCATTTTTGTTTGATTACAAACATAGATAAAATTACATAAGTAAATATAACATATCTAGAAATGAAACACGAAAAAATATGAGAGGAAATTGAAACAGGAACAAAATAAATATTCTTCAGATGCAACTAATACCTTAACTGAATTCGGGGTGGTGGACTTCGAAGGCGACAGTGGACTTCACAGCAACGGTGGAGTTCATAGGCACGGTGGAGAAGAAAACTACTTTTGGTCTTCGAGGCACGGTGACATGCGAGGGTATGCGAAGTTTTTTTGAAAATCAACTTTTGGATTCTTTTTTCACTTTGACGACAAGGAAGTTAATGGTAGGTGACGGTTAATTTCATTAACCCCTTCAATCACGTGTCAGTCCGTTTGTTGAAAGTAAAAATAAAAGTAAATACCATTTTCCATGTAAGGGAGTCAAAAAGTAGTCAAAATGGGTAGTCAGTAAACCATTTTCCTTTTGAATTATACATTCCAAAAATCGTTTTAGGATATAAATAACTTTTTAAATTACACAATTAGAAAAAGACAAAACAATTTCTTTAACGAATACAGGAATATATATATATATATATATATATATATATATATATATATATATATATATATATATATATATATATTTATATTTAGAGAGATGTAAGAAGATCTGCCAAGCAAAACCACCTTACTCTTTTGTAAATGTAACATCCCAATTATAATAGCTTAAAACTAATAAAATAGAATGTTCAAAACAGATAAACAAATGTATAAAATATAATAATACAACCTTACAAATGATCAGACTATATAAATATATCAATTATACAAACCAAACATTTCTAACACAAGCTAACCACTTACAACAGCTTCTCACTGAGACCTTCGACCTAAAAGATGGTTCCTCAACCTCCAAAGGTGCCTTTAAAACTGCAATCATCATTGTTCTCACCGAATATGTGATCATCGCAAAAGGAAAACAAACAACACAAGACAAAAACATAGAAGAAGGGTAAGCTAATGACTTTTAAAGAATTTTCTCAAACGATATATATATATATATATATATATATATATATATATATATATATATATATATATATAAAAAATATAAAAAAAAAAATATTCACATACATATATTTATAAACTACGAATCAACTAATCCACATACATGCATTGAGGTCGGATCTAGTTAGTTCTACACTTTTAGTGGCATCTCATGCTCTACAGAGCGACAAATTAAGAGTGAAAACTCTACCACATACAAGGTCAGTCCGTTAACACCTATGGTCAAGGAAAAACCCCTAGGATAGGACCTCCTACTACTCTCACCGCATAACTCAATCCTCTCTACTTGAGAATTTGAATGGTTATTGGAGCATCAAGATAACTGCCTAGACAATCCCTACCTCAATGCATACACTACCACAATTCATAACTAATTCTCCTTGAATTAGTTTTAATACCTCTCAATCTCATAAACAATCTCATATAAAGAATCTCATATTACATAACATATATTAATCATATCTAAATCAATCATTATCCCAATTAGCTTCTATAACCACAAAAATACCATTCAAATTACTCAAGAATGCAAGTTTCAGGTCCTAACTTACTCGCCCAGAGAGTAGCACTCGTCCAACCACTGGTCCATGCTCGCCTAGCTAGTAGCACTCGCCCAACCACTAGCCCAGGTTTGGAAGTTCCTGACTTGGAAATTTGCCTAGCGAGAATTACTCACCCAACGAGTTTGTGAATTTGCATAATTCTGCAAATCAATGTTCTACATAATTTTGCAGATCAGCTCTCTCGCCCAGCGAGTGTGCAACTATGCAGAATTATATAGAAACTAATCTAATTGATTTTATGCATATTCAGTCAGTCCATACCACTCCAAAACTAGTGCAGATATCATTCAATTATCAAACATCAATTCTATCTAATTATTCATACCAATTGAATGAAAAACACATTTAAACCATAAGTTATTCTTAATTAACAGGAAAAACCATCGCACATACCAGATACATCAATCAATCAAAAATTAAACATACAATATGAATTCTTAACATGTTTATGAATTAAGATAGAGAAATTAGCTTCCCTTACCTGGTATTCTACTTAAGCAACTTTATAAATGTCAAACATCTCTAACTCCACAGGATTATCTATCTACACATAGAAACATCACAAGAACTATCAGCAGGACATACCAATATTATCATTGATCAGTAGAGACTCATACTGATAAATAAAACGACGCATGCAAGTGGAAGATGGCTTACATGTAACAGAAAATAGAAAAAGACAAAAAAAAAAAGAGCGGAAACTTAACTTACGTGAATGGAGAAACTGATCGGTCCAAATTGAAGAGCTCACCGAGAGGATCATTCCTACAGTCTTGGTTTTTTAATCAGATGAACAGAAAGACAAAACTCTTAGAGACGTTTATAACAATGAAACTCGTTTAAGTTAAAATAATGAAACTCGTTTATAAGAATTCTATTTATACTAAAATCTTTTAATATTAAAATAATCAAGTCTTACTATTTTTAAACTACTATCACTTTTAAAATACAATTTTCTAGGATTTTAGGGTAAACACATCCCAACATTATGTAAACCATTAGTTTCTTTTCTCAAAGAATGCTTATATTGCGTAAAAACTTAGAGAAACTTTCTTAAAAAATATTTGGCTTAAAGATGACCTTGACCAAAACTTGTACAAATAATACTTAATTGAACGAATAAAGAACTTGGTGTAATATCAATATAGAGATGACCCAATATTATTATTTGTGTTACTTTTCCTTTTTTATTAGTTTTTAATTTGTTTAAATTATTCCAAAATTGTGATTTTTCAGTTTGTGAAAACATGTTTAAGTTATCATGATTAATTATTTTTTTCTTTTTCTTTTTTTTTCTCATAAATCGCACTTCAACGAGTCTAACTATTATTTATCTCAATAAAAATATAGATAATATATTCATTTGAATTTTAAAACAATACAACTCAACACTCTTTTTTTATATGTGTTTTACAGTACTTTGAAGAATAAAAAAAATAAAATAAGGAACTTCTCCATAATGTACGTGTCTTTCAAAACTAAACCATTCTGTTATAATGTTAGTATGTGATCTAATCACTCACAAGAAGTGTTAAATGTTTGAGTGATAATATGTCAAATATTCGTTTAGGTAAAATATCCATAGTAGATTTGACAATTGACTTTAATGCGTGTAACTTCTAAGAGATATTTTTACATTTTCTTTTAAGAATTAAATATATAAATATTAGACAATTTTAGTCTTATGTATTTAATTGTCTTATTTTGAAAAACTATAATTAAATCTGAAGTTAAAATTTTAAAAGAACTACAATTACACACTCGCGAAATTATGAAGATTAAAAGTGGATTTAAACATTTCTTAATATATTCGCTCCAATTTTAAAATTATTATATTTCCAAATACAAACACGACTAGCTGCCCATTTTAATAATTTATTCAAATGTTTACCATTTTCACTTATTTCAATTATCAATAAAAATAACTTTATGCAAATTAAATTAATAATTTTATTTTAGAATGTAGAATGTACTCTTTATTTGACAAATTCCTACTTTAAACAAATTCACCTTAAAAATCTCACCAAGTTATTTTTATTTTAAAAAAATGCTTTTAAACCAAAATAATTAAAAGATGACAAATAATGTATACTTCTATTTTTAAATTCCTTTTTTTTAGTAAAGGTAAAAGAAGAGTTGAGCCGCGCAAGTCCGCTACATCTGTGTAAGTGTTCATGACAACACACTGTATATATAATGAAGGGAATCACAACTTGATTTTATTTTGAGTACTGCAATTTGAGAAAATTCAGCTGTTTAACAATTTATAAGTAACACATCAAAAGTTGCATTTTCATAATATTCTACAAATGATAAATCGATTCCCGGTGTGTAAAGGAGCTAAAACCAGAATGTGGTGGTTCAGAGCTTGCTTTTTGGAACACCAACGGGTGCATTTCTTGATCTCTTTTCTACTGATCGAGATACTTGCTTCACAGCTTCTTTCGCTAAATGACGAGGCCGGCTCAGCCAAAGTCCTCCGTCAACTATCACAGTGTCGCCATTGATGAATTTTCCTTCACAAATTTGGAGAAATGTTTCAATTTTCCATCGCTAAAAAGTATTATCAACCATGTACGTACAATAATTGCCCCCATCCAGGAATTTAACATGTCAACAATTTCTTTCTAGCGTACTCAGATGGGTGAAACATGAAAAGTGTGAAAGTAAAAGATATTAATTTGATATGTTTAACAAGGGCTATCACCCTCATAACTGTTTGATGATGATGACTTAGAAATTAGAAGTAATGAACACATGTGAAGAAAACTTTGAGAACAACCTTAAGGAATTAAGTTTTATAAATATGGAATGGAAATTTCTTTACATCAAATGTATCTCTGAATTTGGGTTAGCCAGGTTCTATGGCGGGAGTTGAAAAACAATTTACTCATGCCGAGTCAAATATCTCGCCAGAATAAAGCACAATCAATATTTCGAGGTGTTTTTATACCAAACCATTTTTGTTTTCTAAAATTAAGAATGATTGATTTTTTCCAACTTGATTATAGTATATGCCATAACATTCTTAGATAAATAGAAAAGTAATGCATGTATGCAGTGCCACTGGATACATATCTAGCCAAAGGATAATAATCCAGGTAGAAAATGCAATACAGGTTGGGACCTGTGAAGAAAGTGTGTACAGTACAGGTAGAAAATAAAAAAACAGATTAATCACTAATAATAGATATCACAAAATATGAGAATTATATTTTTGGGAAAAAGCATAAATTACACACTACAGAGAGTATAGGCTGCAAAAACTTTCCTTTGTTTCAATCAAATCTACAATAGGAATAGTCTGCTAGCAGCCAAGACTATTATATAAAAGAGAAAGACATTTTTATATTATAAACATATATCTGTTTACATATTATAAAAAAGAGACTAAAAATAACTACAGGATAACTAGATATTACAAAAGTAATGCACATAACTAGATATTGTTTAAGATACAACTCGTATACTTGTGGAGTATAGTACGTATAAGAAGAATATGACTTATTGCAAAGTGTTAGATAACTATTTCGTGTACCTAAATCTTGCCTGCCAAAACTAAAACAAAAAATCCCCTGATGTTGAAAGAAGTTCGGAAAATATGTTCCAAGATTTCCTAACGATTTCCTACCATATAGTATTACACTGCACATATTCAACTTGGCACTAAATACCTACTATATATTGTGCAATTTGGTGAAACTTTCCTTACACAATACTAGCTGATTGGGACGTGAATAGAGTATTTAAATTCTAAAATAATATTCTGAACTGAAAATAATTTTATTTCTGTAACTTTCTGTTTTTTTTTTTTTTTTTGTTTGGGAGCTGCTCAAAATTAAGAGGAACAGGAAGTTCAAGAAATTCAACGGACATGGACATTCATTCATTGATATATACAGAACCAATATTTTATTGCCCTCCTAATAAAAACATGTAAACAAGATTAAAACAATAATTTGGGTTAAAAGACAAAGCGACCAACCTGCATCTGATGCTAGGAAAAGTGCAGTCATGGCTATATCCCATTTCTCCCCAAGTTTATACAGTGGCATGTAAACTCTGGCTTTGCTACTTATTTCGTCGGGAGCTAGTTTACTCATGCCAGGAGTGTCACTTATTGGACCTGGAGCAATTCCATTGACTCTAATGTCATAGTCTGTTCCCCATTCTAGTGCCAAGTTTCTTGTAGTGGCATCAACAGCTGCCTGGTGAACAATAGAAATTCAAAAGGTGAATGCCAACAAGATGATTTTAACATGTTAGTAATGTGCTACAAACCTTTGCAGCAGACACGTGAATTTGGTACCAAGAAGCTGTGTAATGCAAGGTGGCACTGATGTTTATTATTGATCCCCCACCAGAAGAGCTGCTCCTTCCTTCTCCCCCTTTCTTGAGATATTTTAGTGCTTCACGGCACATTGTGAATGTTCCAACAGAATCAATGTCCAAAACTGTCAAGAATAATCACATCTTATCACCACTTCCTTTCTCTTAATTAGTAGAATTGAATATGCCTGCATCATGCTCTAAACCTGAGATAGCTAGTAACTTAGAAAGTGTCTTGAGTTACTCATCTGAAACATCACAAATCTATCCTATCCCCATTTTTGGATGAGTGCTTTCTTCAAGCACCGATGCTTTCAATATAAGAAATAAATAGTGTCTAAAAACAATTAACATAATTGACAAAACTTAATTAAGACCCATTTGGAAAACAACCTAATTAAGTTCTTATTATATAAGATCTTACATATGACGACCAATAAGAAAATAAGATGAAACTACTTTCGTATAAGTTTAAGTTGATTTCATAAATTCTTGTGGAGAGCTTATTGAAATAAGTTGAAAACAGCTTATGAACACATCACAAGGTATTTCCATAAGCTCTCCCAAACACATTTTCATGTCACAAGATAAGTTTGAATAACTATAAATAAGTTCTCCAAAATCATGACAAATAATTAAGTACTTTTGGTTCAGTTCTCCGTCAGAATTAGAATTTCACCAATCCACATAATATAACTTTGTATCAAAAGTCAACATAAAATTCTATTAATTTATGTTGACCAGAGTGAACTTTAATTTTTATTGGAGTATCACTGAAGTCTAAAAAGTAATCTAAATATGTGACTAAATAATCTCATCATAAACGATTAATCTAAAAATTCTATTAATCAGATTTATGTACAAAAGGGATTTGCACCAATCATCTTACATGAGTTAGACAACCCTTCAACAGAATCACAACGAAGATGCATTGGAAATCACATATTATTAGTGACACTTCTCAATATACTTTTTATTTTTAATTCTTTAACCAATATCCCAATTATCATTTGCCTTAAATTAAAGAAAAGAAAAAAAGAGGTGACACAGACAGAACCTGTTCGAAAGCCATTGGGGGAGAGATCCTCTGCCGACACAAGGAAGTTCCCAGCCGCAGCATTCACAAGTATATCAATCCTTCCAAAATGCTTAAACGTTGATTCCACCACCCTCTCTGCATCCTCTTGCTTCCGTACGTCCCCCTCAAACCCAACCGCCTAAACCAGAACAAAACCCACACCAATTACCCATTCACTCTTGCCAAAGGAAAAAACAAAATTAAAACATTCGGAGTCAGGATGCAATTTACTAGACCAAAAAGTCCATCAGTTTAGTTTTTCTTCATAAGGTGTGGTTCCTCTACGAAACTTAAATGCAGTTCTACAACGTTGTTTTGTGTTCTCTAATAAAAATTGATGTTTTGGCTCTAACAATGCTAAAAATTTTCGATATGTTTTGTGATAAAAGAAAACTCTAATTTTCATCTAAGAATAACACTTAAAGCACCTTCCACACTACATCTAACTTTGTCCACTAATATTCCCATGTTAAATTTTCCCAGGCATGTCTTGTGGAAATAAATGTTTCGGTACTTCAAAACCAAAATAGTCTCACAGGACTTAGTTTATAAACACTTTTCCCTCTCAAATCATAAACACGCCATTCCAGATAAATCTGTGACGCTCATACTGATCTCCAATCCTGACTATACCTTGGTTGCGATTATCCTAGTTCCAAAATCTGTTTAAACAAATTTCCCCACAAACTTTTATAAGAGAAAAAAAATATATATAATGAGTTTCACTGTAAGTTAAAGTTCATCTATGCATAAATTAAAAAATTATAAAAAAAATAGAGAAACTATCTGAAAGAGCTCTTACAAATGAACTAATATATCAATTTTAACTTGTAAAAAAGTTCATTTCATTATTTTCTTCTTGTTCAAACAGGCCTATAGTAGCGGATTTGACAGATAACTTGAGGATGAATATTTACACAGTAGAAGCAGAGTCTTGTAATACACAAAAAATAACTTGAGTTCGTAACAAGTGTGTTAACCTCATTTTTATAAATCCACATAATTTGAATAAAAACCCTTACTTATTTGATTTCTAAGAGTGTAGGAAGTGAAAATAGAGCAGCGAGAGAACCATTCCCTCCGAGAAAACACGAATTAAATTGAAGGAAAACAACGAGTGGAGAGAAAAGTAGGAGTGAATTGATTACGGGAATGGCGAGGGATTGGAGAACGGAGACAGCGGAGTGAAGAACTTGCTTGCGGCGACCCATGAGCGCGACGGAGGCTCCATGTTTGCCGAATTGCGTCGAAATTTCGAAGCCGATTCCAGAGGCTCCTCCTGTTATCAGAGCCACCTTCCCTTTCAGAATTCCTGCTTTGAACGGCGATTCCATAAGATTCAACGATTTGTTTTCGTCTTCCTATGCTTTGTTGGTTGAAATCACTGTTTGCTCCACTTTCACTACATACATATATATATATATATATATATATATATATATATATATATATAATATAAGAAAAAGGTGAAAATTAAATAATTATTTTAGGGTTCAACTAAAGTGCGTTGATCACGTGCATTCCGCTTATTTTTGTATCACCGTGTGTCGAGAAAAACATTGCAATTTCATTGGAATTTATATTGATATAAGAAGTTATGAACCATTTGAAAATTAAAGACCAAATCGTAAGTCCAAATATATTTTTTTTCTTCTTTTAATACCAAAGTTGTGTAATTTAAACATAATTTTAAAATACTTTTTTAAGTAAAAGTAAGTGTTAAAATATTTTAAAAACTGTTTTTATTCTTTTTAAAGTCATTTTTAAATACTATATTTTGAGATTTATTTTATATGGTATTTTACTTTTTTGGAACAAGATGGAAATGAGAGAGGTCGGCACACATATGAGTAGCTTCAATCTCTTACCTGTCTTGTCTAAAAATGTTGGTTACACTATCCACTTTACTAGGTGAGTATTTATAGCCAAAATTTTGTATAATATAGATATTATGGATGATTGTACATGTTTTATCATATGGAAGTTTAGTCTCATATTTGGAAACCAATTTTTTATCTTCTTCATTAATATGTATTTAATAGTTATTTCAAGATAAAAAAAAGAATAATATTAAATTTTTCCTTACTCAGGAATAGACACTCCACACACAAATTTAATTTTACCTAAGATCTTACTTTATTTTATAATATATATATATATATATACATTATTTAAATTTAATTACATTATCATTATTTTAAAATTTTATCATAATAATATTACAATTAAATATATTTGGATGTATCTATTTATAATATTAACATTATAATAAATACTATTTGTAATACTTAAATATAAGTATTTAATATAATGATACATTATAATTAATTTAACATTTAATCATAATAATATTACAATAAATACTATTTGTAATACTTAAATATAAACATTCAATATAGTGTTATGACTTTATTAAAATTATTAACGTCTCTAATATACATAGCATTATAAAAAATATAAAAAATAACTCATTATCTCTAATATAAAAAATAATTCACTGTCTCTGTCTCTGATATAAAAAATAACTCACTATCTCTAATATATAAAAAAAAAAAAAAAAGCATCCCTTTGTGCTGAAAATGGAGAAGGATTATTATGTTACGTGGACCGAACTTTTTGAAACTCGTGTTCGGAAAACTAGAGCTCTTTACCATATTATTCCTCAATCCAAAAAGGAACGTCTAGCTCTAATTGATGTTGATCACAAACAGTAAATTACTCTTGATTCTACCGTACTTTAGTGGATTTATCTCTACAATCTATTTTAATATTCTCGCCATTGTTATGGAGAAAGGCTCCAGAGTTATGGCTCCATGGAATTGTTTAGTTGCCATTTTTTAGGACAACAATAATTCTCATGTTGTTGGTCTCTGAGTAGGATTTCTCCTCCACTCACATGGATTCATCAGAGCAACCATTTGCCTTCCTTCGTCCAGGCACTACAAGAAAATTCTTGAAAAATAGTCAATGTTAGTGACAAAAAATAATTAGTCGCTAGAATGACCAATTTAGAACCAATTTATAAATTAAATTTTTTTGGTAAATAAATAGTTTCAAAAAATTATATTTGGTTTCTAAATTAGTAACTAAAATAGTTTTTATTATGAATTGGTCTCTAAATTGGTAACTGACATTAGCTAAGAAGGTTTTGGCTGACAAAGGAATAAGCATATTTTTTGTCACTAAAATTGGTTATTATTTAAGACTTTTCTTTTAGTGAAGCATGTTTTATGCCGACTCTTGCGGAATTTGGTTTGGCGAAGTTGCAAGCCATTGTTTCTTATACTGCCATGCATACTTCGACCCATGGTGTAACATTTCAAAATTTATACCACAATATTTTTAGTATGTCAATACCTAAAATTTTATAATACATTATTTTCCATATGTAATGTGACTAGGATAATAAATTATGAACATATGATATAAAAATTATAATTATTCAAGAAATCAAAATTTAAGTGTTTGCAATTAAAATAATTATAATAAAAATATTACTACAAAATAATATACTTCAATAATAAAATAAGTTATAATACTTATAACATTACAACTAGCATTTCGGTTTCAGAAAAAAAATATGTTTTGCCTTTATAATAATAATAATAATAATAATAATATAAACACATTTATAATACGCATTACACAATAATTTTATAATATTGTTCTGTTATACACCATTATCCTGTTTGTTGAAGTAATTTTAAATATCATGGATATATTTAAAAAAAAATTATAGTCTTCTCCAAACTGAACTTTAATAGTATATATGCATAAACGTTATATATTATGATAAAGTAAACTAAAGAAATTTTTAGATTGAATCTGCACCACAACGTTACAATCCATGTACATGCACCAAGAGTGGTCAAAATGGCAAATCACAATTAATGTCAGGCCAGGTTAATGTTAACGTCAGATAGGATAAAAAAAATCTTGTCTTGGTAGCCCAATCTTTAACTAACTAAACTAAATCAAGGAAGAACTGAAACAAAAACAAAATAGTGCATTTTAAACTAAATGCAATCATTACAAAATGTTAGTATAAATATGGGTGAAGTGAATCAAAGGGGGGAAGGAAAGAGATACAATGAAAAAAAAAAAGAGAGAGGGAGGAGAAGCAAAGAGTCTTTGCGAGTGCGAGGAAAGAAAGAGGAGAAAAATAAAATACAAAGATCATCTTCAAAAGCATATCTTCCATAGTTAAGGTAAGGGAAGGAGACATCTATCATTTTATCTTTTTACTTTGATTATCTTTATCTATTCATAATTATTTTTGTCTCTATATTATTTACCTTAAGTGAGTGTCCCTAACCTCATTCTAATTTATATTTAGTTCTTGTTCTTATTTATTTATTTATATTCATCTCCAGTTATGCATTGGTCCTATTTATTCAATTTATATTTACTATCATTTACTTATTTATATTCATCTCCAGTTGTGCATTGGTTCTATTCATTCAATTTATATTAACTCTTATTTACTTATTTATATTTATCTCCAATTACGTACTGGTCCTTTTTATTTATTTTTATTTATTTTAATTATTTAATGATCCTATCTATTTATTTATTTATATAATTATATGGTTTAATATTGAAATAAAATTTATAATAAATAAATATGTGATTATTATAGTTGGAGGTATGACCTTGGGGATTTAAACGAGTTGGTATTACTCAAAATGAGATGTTCTTGAGTTACTTTGTTGGCCATGAGCTCATTTATCCTGACTAGTCTCTACAAAATTAATCAATATCTTTATAAAGTATGATAAAATCCAGTTTTATGGATTTGGGAGAATTTTCATTTCATTTTATCTTATTATGATATGTTGTATATTTCTTTTTGTGATATTTGTCTCACTTACCTATTTTATGATTATGTGTGAAAAAAAAAATTATAACATTATCATAGATGGCTGCTCCCAACATGCATGATCCCTTCTTCGCCGACATTGTGGTTGTTTTCCCGGGGAATGCATAGCAAACCAATGCAGTGAATAATTCTGTGACATTTCAGGAAACTAGAAACTCTACTATTACTTTCTTCTCTGTTCCAAACGTGCCGATTGTCATCGAAGGACAAATTGGAGTTACCTTCTATTTACCCCCAACAGTCCAAGTGAACCCTATCCATAACATTTTTCCTCCTCCTCTTTGAAAGCCACTATATGAAGGGGAAATTGTAAATAAGTAACACTTCTTCCTCTTCTAGTATAGGAAATATAAGAGGTATTAAATGGTGTAGATATAAGATGCATATAGTATTGTAAATATATGTTTATGTGAATATTTTAATTATGTGATATGTTATTGTAAAATTATGTTTCAAATTTTTTTGTATAATATAGAAAATAATATAAATAAATAAATAATAGTTAAAAAGTAATATATTATTTTTCGTCACACATGGGACTCTAATCACTCCTTATAACCACACTCCAACTATAACTCAAACAATCGTTATAGGTGTAGTCGCAATCGTAGAAATTTGGGTTGCTCTAGTGGACATAATCAACATAATGGATCCTACTCAAATGGTTAATTTGGTTTGTTTGTATCTCCTGTTGTACCTCATTCTCCATCTTGGCAACCACCTCAGTATTTTCCTTCCTAGGGTTGGACTCCCCCTCCTTAGGGCATGTCTGCTTATCCTTATCTAACATATTAGTGGACTCATCCTAGAGGATCTTCGAAGCAAGCCGACATTTTAGGTCAGCGTCCTCAGGCCCATATCGCTACAGCTTCCTCAGTACCTACCAACATTGTCGTTGTTATACGCATTATGTCCCTAACACCTCTTGACAGAATATGGCACATGGACACTAAAGCCTCGTCTCACTTAACGAAATCTCAAGTTTTATTCTAACTTGAGTAATTTAAATCAGACACTAATTGTTGGTAGTGGTCAAGGTATTCCAATTCAAGGTTTTGGTCACACAATCCTTCCTACATAAAATTATCATAAACCTTTAAACCTTAAAGACGTCTTGCACACACCACATATTATCAAAAATATAATTTTTGTGTGATAACTCACTATTGATAATTACATTTATGTTTCTTTTGACCCTTTTGACTTCTCTGTTACTAATTTCAAGATGGGGATCCCTCTTATGAGATGTGACAGTGTTGACGTCCTCTATCCAGTCATAAGTCTTACTTATTTTGCAAGTCTAGCTTTCGGTGTCTGGCACAATCGTCTTGGTCATCCCATCTCTTTTGTTTTGCAGTCTCTTCCTAGTAATTAGTTCATTGTCTTTGAACATTTGAATTCAAAAACTATTTATTATTTGTGTGTTTGGAAAACATGTTAAGTTGCCTTTTGTGTCATCCAATAATGATACTTTGTTGTATTTTTATATTTCATACAATGATATTTGAACATCACCAGTTTTAAGTTCCTTTGGTCATCAATATTATATTTTTTTTTCTAGATGATTACTCTAATTTCTTGTGGACATTTCCTTTAGGTTTTGAATCTCAAGTTTTTGAAAAGTTCACATCTCTCACTGATCAAATTCAAACACAATTTTTGCGAAAAGTTAAATGTTTTCAATGTGATCATGGGCATGAGTATGACAAAACCTTGTTTCATCGATTTTGTGGTGATAATGGTCTTCTCTTTCGGTTCTCTTGCCCTCATACTTCTCAAAATGGCAAAGCAGAACGTAAAATTCAAACCATTAACAACATGATTCACACTCTCCTCGCTCATTCGTTCGTTTCTCCTTCAATTTTGACTTCACGCCCTTCAAATGTCCACTTATCTCCTTAATATACTTCCTTAAAAGGCCTTGTCTAATTGGTCTCTCTCTCAATTTATATATCATTGTGATCCCTCCTGTACACATTTGTAGGTCTTTGGTTGTCTTTGTTATCCTTTGTTCCCTTGTCTTGGCATTAACAAACCACAACCACGATTGACTCCGTGTGTTTTCTTGGACTATCCCTTTAATCATAGAGGTTATAAATGTTTTGATTTGTCCCACAAAAAGGTAATAATATCACAACATGTCATTTTTTATGAAATACAATTTCCTTTTTCCCATATGCCTTCCTCCCATATCTCTACTTATGACAATTTCACTACTGACATACATCCCTCCCTTATTCATCCCTAGCTAAACCCTGACCCAAAGCCTTTGCCTAATCCACAACATGCAAGATAACTCTCCCATTCATCCAACACGTCATCCTCTACAACCAGTTCATCTACCTCTCCTACTTTAGATCAGTCTGCCCTGCCTGCGAACCCTTCAATCACGACTCACCCCTTCCACTAGGACCATGGCCACCCGTGGCATGACCGATGTCTACAAACCCAAAAGGATTTTTAACCTTTTTATTTCCATTGTCGACCCTATAATATCAACTCTTCCCAAAAATCCCACCTTTGCTTTATCAGACCCTAATTGAAAATCTACCATGCAGTCTGAATTTGACATTCTAACTAAAAATAATACGTGGGATTTCGTTTCATAACCTTGTGATGTTAATATCATTTGTTGTATGTAGATTTTCAGACAAAAAAAATCCAAAAGATATTTTGAGTTTTACAAAGCTCGTCTTGTAGGTGAAGGCAAGTCTCAAATTGCAAGTGTGGATTGTGATGAGACATTCAGTCCTGTGGTGAAATTTGGGACTAATTGAACGGTTCTTACCATTGCTCTCTCCAAATCTAGACCATTCATTAGTTGTATGTTTAGAATGCTTTTCTCTATGGTGATTTACATAAGTGTATATACATGCACCAACCGTTAGGTTTCCGTGATCCCCTTCACCCTGATCATGTTTGTCGCCTGAGGAAATCTCTTTACGGTCTAAAGTAAGTTCCTCGTGCTTAGTACCAACGCTTTGTTGACTATGTTTCTATCATTGGGTTCCAATATAGGACTTTAATCACTACCTCTTCATCTACTGATGTGGTTTTGACATGGCATACATCGTCCTTTATGTTGATGACATCATTCTCATCCTATGACCTCAACAAATCTATCATGACATTGTTTGCCTCTAAATTAGCTATGAAGGATCTTGGTCCTTTGAGTTATTTTCCTGGGATTGTTATGACAAGACATGCAGGTGGCCTACTCCTCAGTCAAAACACTAATGCTAGTGACATCATTGCACACGTCAGAATGACCTCCTGCAATCCTTCTGCTACTTCAGTTGATACCATGCAAAGGCTTAGTACATTCTCCGACACACCATATGAGTCTTGTCAGTGCCTTACAATATCTCACATTCACTTGTCTTGACATTTCTTATGTTTTTCAACAGGTCTTTCTTCACATGCATGCCCCCTACACCGAGCACATGCTAACGTTGAAACACATTATGCGGTATGTTTAGGGTACATTACAATATGGTTTGTACCTCTATCCAACCTCTATTAAGAAACTTATCTCTTATATTGATGTTGATTAGGATGAATGTCCTGCCACTAGACATTCCACAACTGGTTACTATGTGTTTCATGGTGACAACCCCATCTCTTAGTCTTCAAAGCACCCTTTCTCGTTCTAGTGGAGAAGTTGAATACAAAGGTGTTGCAAATGTTGTTTCTGAATCTTGTTGGCTCATCAATCTTCTTCTAAAGCTTCATTTTCCTCTCCCTCAAGCTACTTTGGTGTATTGCGATAGTGTTAATGTCATTTATCTCTCCGGTAATCTTGTGCAGCATTAGCATACAAAATATATTGAGATGGATATTCACTTTGTTTAGAAAAAAGTAGCACGCAGTCAAGCACGAGCTCTTCATGTACCTTCCCACCACCATATAGTTGATATCTTCACCAAAAGCCTACCTCAGATTCTTTTTGATGATTTCCGGACCAGCTTAAGCGTTTGTGAACCTCCCACTTCAACTGCATAGGTGTGATAAAATTCAAATTATTCTTTTGTTATTAAGCTAATTAACAATCAATCTCCTGTAATTAAGCTGCTCAAATTTATGTAAGTAGATTATTAAATCTTCGGTAATTATGTTGTGCATAATTGCATACCTAATTTTGATCATTTTGTAATGTATATATGCATATCTCCAATACATAATAATTGATTCTATAATTGCACAATAATTGATTACTATGTTCAACAAATACATATAACCAATTTTTCAATCCAAATTTACTCGATATTATCTTTGATATTGATTCATGCCTTACATTTTAATGAAATTAAGATAGTACATCATGGAAAGAGAAACAAATAATAAGAGACGCCAACATCACAAAATCATCAAATCAACACATCATGTTTTGTCATGCTTTGCTAACAATATTTTCCACAATTAACACAAGTAGTTTTCTCCCTCTTTAGACATGATAAAAAGGTAAAGAAAAAATATAAACTAGGTAATAAAATACCAGAAATAGAATTGGGTTACTAGCCTTTTTAATAGTTTAATAAAGGCTTTTACTTCCTGCACTACAACAATTTCTTCAGCAACCTCTCAAATTTTCAAAATGACATTCCACCTTCTGTATAAGTGACTTTCGAAATACAATGTTCTGAAAAGTTTCCAGAAGAAGTTTTCTGGAATTTCCAAAAAAAATATTATAGATTGAAATTTCTGGAATATAGTTTCTCAAATAAAATTTTTGAAATATAATTCCAAAATACATCAAATGTATTTCGGAACAAGCTTTCAAGAATGGATTTCTGAAATAAACTTTTCGAAATATGTATAATATTTTTCAGAACAAATTTTCCATAACATCTCTACATAAAGTTTTGGAAAGAGGTTTTTGGAACGCATGGGATATGTTCCAAAGAGTTTTTGAAGTGAGTTATTTTCTGCATTTTTTTATTTATGATTGTAAAATCCAAAAATTAGTTGTAAAACACTCGATCCAGACATATAATTTTAAATTTTAAATTATGCAATTTAAAATACATTTCAAGATTATATAATCCATAATAGACTTTCGAATTTAGAAATGTATTACATATTATCTGCTGATTAAAAGAAAATTACACATCATCCGTTTCAGAGATGTATTCCGAACTTGAAAAATCAAGAAATATAACTACCAACTCTAGATTGAATCATCCAAAATATACTTCTATGTCATGCAATCAAAAATGTATTTTCAGGTTCATAAGTGCATTTCTAATTACGTAACCTACAAATGCATTACATAAACAATTTTGAATTTTCCCCTACCTCAAATCAGAAATCATGGATTACATAAAGTGTTGCATGGGACTTGTTAGTACATCCCATGTACCACTAGTAAAGCTGGTTTTAGTCAACCACCGTCTAACAATTTATGAAAACCCAATATTTATGTCAAGAAAACAAACTGCTATGTTAAGCACCAAACATGAAAATGAGTTTTCTAAAGCCATTCAAAAACCTTGTTCTAAAACATATCAATATCTGCTTCACCAGAAAAATCGAAGCAAAAGGGACATACATAATAGCGGTTCAAAGGTTCTGTGCTTAGCATTAGGATATAGTGAGAGCAATCATCATCTCCTGTCACCATGATGCCTCCTATGAGGATAATCATCAGCTTCAATATCTTGCCTTTTGTGTCCACGTTCCTCCCTTCTGGGTCTGTAATCTCCATCCTCCCTTCTACGTTTGTAATCCTCATCAGCTTCAATATCTTGCCTTTTACCTCGTTCTTCCTTTCTATGTCTGTAATCTTCATCTTTCCTTCCATTTTTGTAATCATCATCAGCTGGACTTCTTTTTCTTCGTCCAGAATCAATCTTCACATCTTGTTTTCCACTCTCTTCAGGTCTCTTCCTATAACCTCTGTCATTCCTTCTCTCCAAATGGCTAGAATCTGTGTTTCTCCTATCATCTTCATCTCTTCTTCTAGAGTCTCGCTCATCTTTACGCTTGTAGCTATCATCTTCATCTCTTCTTCTAGTGTCTCGCTCATCTTTACGCTTGTAGCTATCATCTTCATCTCTTCTTCTAGTGTCTCGCTCATCTTTACGCTTGTTGCTATCATCCTCTTCTTTTCTGGATCCATGATCATGTTTCCACCTGTAATCATCATTTCCATGTCTACCTTTGTGCCTATCTCTGTCATTCTTGTCAGCGTTGGAATCCAAATCCCTTGCACCTCTTTCATATCGTGCTTTGTTTTCTCCATTTCCCCCATCCCCTCTACTTCTATCACCGTACCTATCTCTTTTCGAGTCTACCATATCCTGATCCCTACGACTTCTATGATCTTTAAAATCTTCTTCCCTACCTTTTTTCTCAACTGGGTCATCCCTATCATGCCTTCGGTGTTTTACATCTTGCCTTGGACTTTCTGGGTTATCATCTCCATCAAAAACCATTTCATATCTGCATGGACCATGAAATTGCTGTCACACATTTGGACAGACAAAAATCAGAGACAGTCAAAGAGTGGTACATGCAATCAGAAGTACATACCTAGAATTATCTCCACCACGTTGGGTATTATCATCCTTTAAAATGTATTTTGTTTGTGGTTGTTTCATTGTAGCATCTCCAGTGCAGTCCTTGGCAATATGATCTGTAGAGCCACACTTGAAGCAACCACCACCTGCGGTGATAAATTATTGTAATGAGATTACATAGGGAAAAGAGCAGCTGTCTACAACCAAATATTGGCATTCAGCACAATGCTGTAAAAACGAAACAGGTAATAAACAAATCCTTAAAAATTGCAATATTGGTGGTAAAGAACCTTGGGAACACATCACAAAAGCTAAAGCTACCTATTGTAGTTGGAAAGCCCAAGCTCTTATAAACCTCACAAGAATCTCATATTTCTAATGTGAGACTTACATCCATACCTAGCAATTTATCCTAACAGATATCTTTATCCTTACCTTTACCCTTTTGATCTTTCCGCCTGTATTGGGACCACAATTTTGCGACACTTTGACTAAAATCCACATGTATCCTTCGATCATCAATCAAAGCATTATCCATCTGCAGTTCAGGGAGCAATCAAGGAGAAAAAAGTTCAGGATACGAATTTTCTTTTCAAACCACAACAACTTTTTTCTATATATACACTTAAAAATACTTATTTGAACTCAGAATTGCTAGAGAAACAATCTTCAATCCACCGTCCAAAACTCAAATAAAAATTGAAACGCAAGATCATAGGAAATGTAACAGGTAGGCAAGCATCTGAAAGAATAACAAAATTATCATTATCTTTAGTATCTATAGTATATTTAAGCCAACCAAGGATAGAAGGAAGAAATAAATAAATCTACAACAATACTTAATGTGCATGAAGCAAAACAGAGTAATTTAGAAATAGAAAGAATACTCATGTGGTAAAAATATGCTTCAAAATTTTCAGTATACCTTAAAATATGCTTGCTCACATGACAGTTTGTCCTCAAATTCTGTCACAATGAGTAAAAATGAGAAGTGGTTAATTGCATGAAAACAAAAAGAGATCATTCATTTTCCAATTACAGAGTAGGGTTTTATCTAGAAACTAAGAAACAAATCAATCCTAATATTGATAAATTATTTGAAGGAAACCAATATAAAATGTTGAAAATGGTTGCACAATTAGTTTGCAGCACAAATTTAATTGTACAAACGTACATTTCTATCTACTCATTGGTGTCCACAAATCCAAATCTCCAAAGCTCGGGCCTTTTCCTTGGATAATGGAACATAACATGATAAAAAACTAATAATAGGTTAAATCTTCAGAGTTCACACGAAACAAAGCTCTTTAAATGTGTTTTTTTTTATGGCTTGTGTTCAGAAAATGCGGTCCATTCTTGCACCGTACAACAGCCACTTCTGATTAAAATAAACTTATTGGGGTTTTTATGAATTCTGGATGTGTTTTTTGAATCTGGGAAGAGTTCTTAACGATTAACTCACAGGTTTAGAAAGGAATAAGAAAGGCAAGTTAATTGTTTTACAGTTTCATCATATCTTTAGCATATTTGGATGAAGTGGAATTTTGTCTATGACTTATTAAGTTAACAGCCTTATCAATATGCAAAGAAAATGGGGAGAGATACGTGGATGATTTGTTTTTTTTTAAATCTTACTCCTTCCTAAGTAGGATATTTTATCCTTCATTTCAATTTGTTATTTTCTTTTCTCTCCAATTCTAAAATAATTTACCATGAAATAATAGTTAACGATAAAATAATAACCATTATTTCTTCTCAAATATGTAATAAATTTTATGGGGTATGTATGCATTTAGCCAAACATGTATGAACTTCTAACACCAAATATTATGAAGCCCGGACACACTATATCAGTGGTGTGTCCCGTGTCCAACACGTATTGGACACCGACACGTGTACATACTCGTACGACACATGTGTCAGTAAAGTGTCCAATTTGAAAGACATTTTTTGTCTTTGACATAATTTTGACATGACTCCAACACAATGTTAATAACCACAAATTCAATGATTTTCTAAAAAGCCCATATACTTGTAAACTTATCACATAAGTTAAGTTTCTATTATGATTATAAAAATAAGAAAAAATCTTATATGATCACTATTTTCAATTTTTTGGATATCGGATATATAGATTAAATTCATTTTTGTGTTAGTTGACAATGTGTTAGTTGAAAGTTTGAAACTAATATCTATATACATGTCGTGTCCCGTGTCCTATGTTTTTTCAATTTAACGGTATCTTTGTGTTCGTGTCATGTCCGTATCCGGGCTTAATAAAATATAACCAAATACAAAGAGAAACTTATTAAGTAGGATTTAAGTGAATCAGAGGAGGTTGACATAATTCTTAGAACTGATCCTAAGATATAAAAGAACAGGAAAACAAAAAACAATAACTATTGTTTCCAGATTCAGGATCAAGGAACTGAAATTGGCAATCTGAAGATCATTTCTCAATATAGAAGCACAAATTGTATACAAATGACAGTGGTGGATATACATACTGACCTATGAAAGCATAGCATAAACTGTCACCAGTTTTGTGGTCACGGATGATTTCAGCCCTATAATTAAAATATCAAGTAAGAACAGTATATACAAAACGATATCACTATTAGTAAATGCATGACAGGTAAACTGCCTAATATTAATACTCACGATGATACAGTTCCAAAGCGAGAAAATATAGTATTCAAGTCCTCATCCTAAAATTTAAAAGAAAAAGTATTAATAGACAAGTATTGATTTTGACCTCAGTATAAATTGGGGTGGGGGAGGGAGAAGGAGAATATGATAACTATGTAACGGGATTACTCACCTCAGTCACTGGGTTCAATTTACAGACAAACAATACATTGTCAGGAGGCTTAATCTCAGCATCAGGAATATCCCCAATCTAAAATAAGAAAGAAAAGCAAGTTTACAACTTACAAGGGATCATATTCACAAATGAAGTACTAAAACTATGAATTATACTTACACTCTCAAGTACAACTGCCCTAGAATGAGCTTCCTTTGATCTGATAACCTCCTCAAGTTCTGCTGAATTTAATTGCTCATCCATGGGCACCCAATCATCTTCAAGTCGTACTTCATCGTCAACCTAGTAAAATTGCTTAAGTCATGCCTTAGGTGTTTGAACATGTATGCTTACTGAAGACTGTAAAATTGAATTTTTCATTATTATAAAACTTGACTTGAATTGAATTGATTTGTAATCACAAGAATCACAAGAAACTCTTTTACAATGAATGCTGAATAAATATACCATTGCATAACAAGTAAAATCCAATATAACCATCAATCTAAAGCTACAGAGTGACAGCCAGACATAAATTAATTTGTAATATCAAAAGAATCCAATCATCATGTAATCAATCCATGATTAACTGTTATAACTTGCAAAAAGTGGGAAACAAATCTCAGTCTTCATCTCACCTTCTACTAGGGGAGAAAGAGATATTCTCCAAAACAAATAAATAAATAAAACACTTGAATTAAACAAATACATCAATGCAAAATAAGTTAATTAACCCTTCAATTATGTCGGGGAAACAAAACACACTGAGAAACCATGAAAAGAACACTCAGAAAACCTTGCTTGAAAAAAGCAACCAACACCATACATGGAACAGAAGGATAAATGCCATTCCAAGTACTCTACTGATCATATAAAACCTCTAAAATCTGCATTTTTTTAATTCTAATAAGGCAGTATTTCAATTAAGTATCACAAGGGGCAAAGATTCATGCTATCATGTACCCTATCGGCTTCAAATATGGCCCATACACTCTTTAAGGCTTCAGCAATCCTCCTCCATTATGTTAGCTTTGGGGATTTAGACTTGGACAGTTTCCAGTGTACGAAAAAAATGGTCTTGCGTTTGATCTCTGCCCCATCATTCTTTTAATAAAATCAAATTTCGGTATAAGTATGACCATTACTCAAACTCTCATCCCAATAGGCTCTTCCATGGGCGGCATGTTATAAATACATAAACATCCACACATCTTCACTTAAGAAGTTAACCTTTTGCGATAGTTGGTTCATGAAAAACCATGCACTATCCAGTCTTCTCGTTATAAATGCCAACTTGTAAACTTCACATTTCACAACTCTAGATTTAGGCATGATGGGTGGGTGTTAGATGTCTCAAGTCAATTATAGACAAATACTCCTAATAGGCTCATGCAATATTCCACCCATGAGTTAGGACCAATGCATTTCCAATAATTCAAAATAGAGATATCTCTGCAGACAAACTTGTCATATTTCTATAAATGAATTAAAGCAAAATCAAAGATACGCATTGTATAAAGTACCAAATGGGTTTTCCCAATGTTAAGTTGAGAAAAATAAGGTCAATTTGAATCAATTGAACACATTCCATGATAAATAGTTTTACATTATAAAAGACAATTGCAATGCTAACAAATAACCAATGGTATCTTCTGCATTTTCAAGTAATGAAATAAAGTGTTGCAATCAACCATTACCTCATCTTTAGGTTTTCCTTCTGGAGAAGCTTCAGGAATGAACTCAGATAGTTGAGAAGCATCATCATAAGGATCCTCTAGGATGTACGTGTGCTTGATTCTATTCAAGTAATTCAAGAAGATGAATACATTGTATTCCTCTCAAAATGACAAATAAGAAATCATTGTTTTCAATTCATGTTTTTTAGTGGAGAAGAATGAGTATAAACCTTATATTTTTATATGGTCTTCCTTTGTCATCCACATAAGCCTCATTTATTCTAGTTAAAGTCTCAAATCCTTCAGCTACCTCACCAAAGACCTGTAACAATGAAAAAATCTCAGAAAAAAACAAAAAAGTGACTTCCATGATTAAAGTTAAATGTAAGTGTTACATATATAATTTGATTAGATATATTTTGATTTAGTTAGAGTGTGATCTGATAGGAAAATATCTTACAAAACATTTCTCATTACTAGATATTAATTGTGTTCTTTGTTATGTATCACTTTTTCATTTTAAATAATAATACTTTGTGTGCATAACAAAGGGAATTCATTGTATCCCTAATCGGTATCAGAACAGTAACATCCTCCGTGACTTGTTTTGTTACTAATAATTTCAACTACATGGTGAACAGCTGAAGACAAAGTTGACAATATTTTGTACCATGCATTGTTGGTAAACAATGGACAGCACAAACAAAATATATAGATAAGCTTTGATACCTTTTAATATTATTTATCTAAATACAAATAATAACATATATATATATATATATATATATATATATATATATATATATATATATATATATAATTTTGTGTGATTAATTATATATCATTTGATACACACACAATCCATTATGTGGATAGCTCCATTACATTTAGTATATATGCATTTACTCAAAGTATGTGCTGAAAGTTGAAACAGTTGGGAAACGAGTGGGAGGAGGGAAGGTGGGGGAAGAGAGAAAAGAGAGGTAAGGATTCCTTTATCTTTTCAGTATCTTGTACTTGGGACAAAATGTTGTCACATGATTTTGGAGTAACAAAAAGTAGAATTTTTGTTCTGCCCATCGCCATTCAATTGGCACTGTCCAGTGATCTTTTTTTATTTTTTAAATCAAACTTGAGACAAATATTCATGTACTATACAGTACCTTATTTCTTAATAGAATTAAATGGACCCTAAATAATTAAAGTAGCATTTCCAAATCAATGTTTAATAGAATTAGGTAATATTTCATTCTTGATCACCTCCTCGGACTCTAGTAATTGCTCTTCTTTTCTTTATGCTTTCTCTAGGCCCAGAAAATGATCCATGCTTTTCAAATAACCATTTGCTAGAATAAGCACAGAATTAAAATGCTTTCCAACATCAACAACTTGAGAAATACCTTGTTCACCAAATACCTGACGGAGCAACAAATTTGGTTTTATAAAGTTGAGTTAGATCTAAATTCAACTTTAAAATGGTATCAAAATCTGTCCTAACAATTGTTGTTAAGCCTGCCATTCCACCCACTATTGGGATACTGATGGGCCTCAACAGCAAAGGCCTTTGAAATATTATTACCGTAGAAGGGGCAAAAAGGTCACTAGTGGGAATGAGTCTGTTATGAGTGGAGGTAACTAACTGCACACGTGGCATGGGAGGATTGGGGGAAAGGTGATGCGGGAATACGTAGGGAGAAAAAGAGAATAAAAAGCTAGAGAGTGGAGGAGGTTAGGGGGAGGAATCATTTTAGGGTATTGTGGGGTGATTGTTGTCACAGGGCAGAGAACATTCTCTGGTTTATGTTTTTCTGGTTTCAGTATTTTTTTGTTCCGCTGTTGTTACATTTTTGATTCAATACTACCAGGTCCTATCAGATACCAAGAAATACCTATTTCCACTTCAGTTACATGCGCACATTAAGGAGTTGAGATAGATCCAAATTCAATTTTAAAATGGTATCAAAATCTATCCTAACAATTGTTATTCAGCCAGCCTTGTCATCAACTATTGGGCTACCAGCAAATATCTATTCCCACTTCAATTCCAAGGCCACATCTAGGAAACGTCGTAGAGACTAGAGCCTCTTAAATAAGCAAATGGCATGTTTCAGCGCACAGAGATGCTATCAGATGACCCTGAAATTAGCTACTGCTAGGGTATGAGTGATCTACTATCTCCTATGGTTAGTCTAATACCAGGAGATCATTAGATTTTCTGGTGTTTTGTTATATACATGAGAAAGGCTAAGCAAATTTTCAGGCTTCATGAGGTGATTACTAGGATGCAACTTGATATAGTAGCAAATATTATCGAGTTCAGGGATGGGCACTTATTTAGGCATTTGCAGAAGCTGCTGCTGCTGATTACTATTTTCTGTATAGGATGGTGGTGGTATTGTTAGGAAGGTAGTTGACATTTGAACAGACTATTTGCCTGTGGAAAGTAAAGTAAGCAGATCAAGCAGCAATCCGAGTATGGAGCAGAATTAGTAGTGAGCTCCACCAAAAGAATATTCATCACTTTATCCAGTAGAAGTTTCAGTTTACAGAGGAGAAAGTTGATGAGAAGTGTTGAGAATAAAGAAAATAGGGATTGAGATTAATCTCCCTTGTGTATAAACCACACATAGGGTAATCTATTTATAATAGAGAGAGGTACAAGTAAAAAGAGTAACTGAAAATAAAAAGATTAAATAGAAGATATTGTTTGATATTGTGGTTATCAATATCTAACAATATCTTAATAATATCAAACTATATCTAACAAGAAGCATGGACATAACTTGGTTGTCACCCTTCATAAAAAAATGGAAATAAAGACATCATTCTGATAACTGCAGTAGATACTTAATGTGAGTATCTATTCTAAGGCATTATTTGGAATCAGCACAGCACTGCTATAGTGCCTGCTATTCAACCTACAATTTGGTCCACTACATCCACTGAATTATTCCACTACAGCAGCCCTATAGCGAGCAAGGGACCAATTTGCACGGCTACACTGTTATAGCAACACAATAGAGCCCTATTAAAACCCTCAGTAAAATAAGACCTTCCCTAATTTCTCTCTATGTAATTACAACCTAAAAAATTAAAACTATTTTGAGCAAGAGAAGTTAAACCACCTAGAGTCAATTGATCCAAATCCATAAAAAAAAAAAATATTTCCATATTTTCAAAATAAAGAAGCATCCATACCCTGTGAAACAAGTAAAGCAAGGATGCATGGAATACTTACAGTGTGCTTGCCATCGAGGTAGTCAAGGTCATCACGCAGTGTGATATAGAACTGAAAATAGAAACAACAAAACAATAGTAATTGAAAAGTTATTTTACATACAACTACTCTTAAATAACAGGGAAGGAACCCTCAACCTGCTCCAAACATGCCATACCTGTGAAGCATTTAAATTCTCCCCAGCACTTGCCATGGCAACTGTTCCAGTTTTGGAATGCTTAAGATCAATATGAATTTCATCACTGAAAAAACGGGCTTGATCGCCATAAAGAAACCTTAAAAAGAGAAAGCCATTGCATAGACGAGAATGCAACGTCAGAAGCTTCACATTTTATATATATAAAAAAAAAAGGTCAGTGAATGTTAAACAGCCACAAAATGCAAAAGCAGTCCCGTTTACGTACTTGTAAACAGAATCACCGCCAGTTCCTGTGCCAGTTGGATCGCCCGTTTGAGCTGTAAAATCCTTTTGAACAGTGTGAAATAAACACCCATTATAGTACTTAATCCTGGTGCAACAATTCCAAACCCACAAAGAGACATTATGATTTGAACAAAAACCATATATGAGAAATCACACCAGTACGTCAATTTTTTCAAAACAAAGTAATAACAATAAGGACCAATTTGGGCAAACAACTGAAATAAGGACTTATTTAATAAGTAAGTACTCAATATGCAAACACTTGTTTGTACATAATTTATTTTTTATAATCAAATAGAAAACAGGGTTTGCTTGTTGACATATAAATAGGCTGTTGTTTTCATAAGCTACCCTAAAGAACTTATTTATAAGAAAAACAACTTAGAGACTGTAAGCTGTTTCCATAAACTCTCAATCACTTACTTCTTAAGTTATAAAATAATTTCAAATAAGTTGCAAATAAAATCTTCCAAACGGAACCTAACTCCATCAAATAATTCATGTATGCAACTAGCATAACAATAGTACATAAAATAAAACAACACATACAGAGCATAAAAAATTCACAGCAACAGAGAGCATGTTGTGATTTCGATCAAGAATCCACTTACGCAAATACCATACAGTGCATTACAAAAGACCAAGTTTGGTGCCTTTTTTATCTGAAGAACAAAGACCCAATAAGGGTATTCGTTCCAGAAGCACCGAGAAATTTATCGAAAACGGAAGAGAACCCAAAAAATAAATTGCAAAATTGTTCGAATCTAGAGTTAGGGGATGAGAAATTTCGAGAGCTCACTTGCAAAGCTTCAAGAAATTTTTGCAGGTCAAGGGGCATTTGTTGGTGTGCAAATCGACGACAAGGTCCCCTAAGCTCGTCACGATCAACACCGACATTTTGGCGTTGTTCTCTGAGGCACCAACTTCTTCTTTGAAAATGTTCACGTTCGATTTCTGCTCTGTGTCAGCGGTGTGGCGAAGAACCTGTTTCGTACTCTGTTGTGTTGTCGCTGATGAAGAATGAATGAAGAAAGAAAGGAGGAAAAAATAAAAATGGAAGTAAGGGTTGTGGGTTAGCGGGTCGGGTGAGGTTGACCTTACGGGCTACGGGTAGCGGGTCGAAATCTTTTAGAATGGCGGGTTCAAAATGTAATCCGACCCATTTTTTTATTGGGTTAATGGACCACTTCTCTTAAATTTCGAAAAAAGAAAAAAAAATTGCACCAGCCGGGAATCGAACCCGGGTCTGTACCGTGGCAGGGTACTATTCTACCACTAGACCACTGGTGCCTTTGATAATTAAATCTAATAAAATATATAACTCTTATTCTTAATACATAGATATTGCGATAATGAAATAATGTTGTGTCCTTATTTGTTAAAAACTTTCCCAACGGGATCACAATCTTTACCAAATTTACTTAGTTTTCTTACGCACCTTTCATTTCAAATTGATTAAATATAGTAGTTAAATTCTTCAAGTTTATTTCGTATGATATAAAAAAATCTTTAATATAATTTACGGGTTTGGTATAATGAGGATTTATTGTCATAATTTTGCAACCATTTTTTTTCTTTTAAGAATGATAAATAATTGAAAGGAACAAAAGATATGGATTTGAAATATTTATCAATTAAAGAAGAAGTGCATAAATAAAGGGTTCATTAATGATAGTGAATCTATTAACTAAAATTTATCACACAAGAGATCAAGAGATCCATTAATTGTTTTGAAAAAACGAATATAATGGTAAGTACTTGTTTACAATATAGTTTGATATATATATATATATATATATATATATATATATATATATATATATATATATATATATTGTGTGTGTGATGATTCTGTTTAATACTTGTGATTTTCATTGTAAATGTTTTAATATTTTTTACCGTTTAATTAAAATTAAGTCAAGTTAAATGATTTGTGAAACATGGAAGGAATCTTGTTATTGGATAGCTTACAATCACTATGATCTAATCTTCTAGTTTAAGTCAATGAATAGTAATGACTTGATAAGTTCAATATATACTTGATAAGTTCAATATATAGTGTGTACTTACACGGTGTTTACTTGAGGGAGAGTATTTGAGAGAGAGAGAGAGTAAATAGGTTTAAGTGAATTTAAGAGTGAATTATGTCTTATTATTTTTAAGGGAATTTAGAAGTGATTGTGAGTAAATTATAAGTAATTTTTGTGAAAGTTTGTGAAAGATTTTATTGATGTGATTTATTAAAAAATATGTTTTAATAGAAGTATAAATGAGATTACCATTTTGTCCTTAATTTAATAAGTAGTATATATTGATATTTGTATTAGTAAAAAAAAAAACAGAAACCAAGCATGTGGATCGAATTCTCTCAACTTTAACCAACCAACAAATATGTTCCATGATATGGGATTGAATCCCTCACCCTAGATCCAATCCATTCAAAATAGGATTGAATCCCTCAATAAGCCAATTTCAATGGGATCAAATCCCTCAAGCCCTAGATCCGTCCGATCCATTCAAATGGGGATTGAATCTCTCACTTTCTCTCTTAACATAGATCCCTTGTGGGATCGGATCCTTTGTTTAAGCACACTCAACTCTCCATGTTCATCTCCTTCACACCATGGATGGGTAAAATTGTCATTAAGCTGGTGAATCCCCTCAAATCAGCGCATAAGTGGGGAGATTGCAATCCTGCTCCATTTCGCTGATCACCCCTATAATCCATCTTCGCTTTGCCACTCTACCTCAAACGAACATAGCATTAAAGTTAATTGTTGAATATTCAAGTCATTATATGAGTCAATTAGGAGAATGTTAGATTTAGGGATGGCAACGGGGCGGGGCGGACACAGGTTTCGCTATCTCATACCCATCCCCGTAAAAATATGCATCCATATCCCCATACCCAAACCCAACAGGTATCAAACTTTTTCTCATCCTCATCCTCATCGGGTAACGGGTATAATCTTGTACCCATACCCATACCCATTTTCTTACTACTTTAATATTAATTTTAATTAATTTTATAAAGTAATAAAAAATTATGGTAATGGAAACGTAATATTATTAAATATTCAATATTAGAAGGATGGTTGTTTCTTCGATATCAAATCATCAGTGAAAGAAGGGGCTTTGGCAACGGTTGTTTTTAATGTTCTGCACCGATTCCCAAACCGAAGCATATTGAGGCGAGGCCAAAAAAGGATCGCTTTTGGCCTCGGTTGTGAACCGAAGTCATAGAGCCCTCTTCTGCCTCGGTTCGGAGGCACCCGAGGCCATAGAGCCCAGCTTTCTGCTTCGGTTCAAGCATAACCGAAGCCATAAGTGCAATTTATTTTTAATTTTTTTAAAAATTCGATCACCTTTTGGCCTCGGTTTTGGCTTGACCCGAGGCCATATGTTTGCTTTTTGCCTCGGTTCTGGTAAGAACCGAGGCCTAATATGGTGTTTTTTTTTTTAATACAGTTTTAGTTTTGATGTTATTCCCACATTTAAACCTGCAAATTTTGTTCAGCACCCAACACAGACCAGAACAGAATATTTTATAACACATCCAAAATTCAAATTCCTGATCAATATTTTTCCATTGCATTGAATCAGCTGCATGATGAAGGAGTCCGTCACATCTTCTCTCAGTTGCATGCCATCTAAGGTTTTTAGCGTCTTTAGGATTTGCAAACAAACGCTTAAGTCTGGGCACGATTGGAAGGTGCCACACTACTTTCAAAGCAGATCCTTCCTTCTCTATTTGACCATTATCTTCACTGTTTCTTTTCTGCTTGTACCGTGATGACCCACACTTTGGACATTTTTTCAAATCTTCAAATTCTTTTCTGTATAATA
>Ga0214542_1000524_pt1 | contig 70238 bp, 42 predicted proteins | sample CNSS1metaG_FD_160096 | JGI IMG/M metagenome (GOLD analysis project Ga0214542, IMG submission 160096) | Root nodule microbial communities from cowpea collected in UCLA plant growth center, Los Angeles, California, USA - CNSS1 | ecosystem: Host-associated > Plants > Roots > Nodule | place: USA...
TACCCGCGAGTACGGGTATTTTTTATACCCGCATGTTAACGGGGCGGGTACAGGTATCATAGTATCCGTACCCGTGGATACCCGTACCCGCTAAACTTTAATTCAGAAAAATACCCTTATATATATATATATATATATATATATATATATATATATATATGTGTGTGTGTGTGTGTGTGTGTGTGTGTGTATGTATATATTAGTAAAAAACATTATGAGTCTTCATTCAATAATGGTGGTCAAATTCTTACCCCACAACGGAGTAAATTACTTCCAGATGATACTGTGGAGGCATTGATGTGTCTCCAAGACTAGTTATGGACCAACATGGAAGGTAATAAAATTTTTAATGAACTTCTTATGTTTTCAAGCTCTTCTAGATTAAAATTGGACAACATGAAACTTTATACAATGTTGCAAGAGGTGGACATTGATGTAGTAATTTCTTTAATATTTTATTCAAAAATAAACTACAATATAAATTGGTAGTGATTTTTTATTTGTTTGTTGTTCAAGAATCAATCGGAGAAGAGGGACTTGTTGATCCAAACACTAATTATGGTTAAATATTTATTTTTTAAAATATTTTTGTAAATACTCGTGAGTACCTGTGGATACCTACGGATATGAAAAAAATAGACGGGTACCTACATAACGGATACCCGATGGATATGGGTACGGGTACGGGGCAAATATTTATCCAGCGGGTAGGGTACGAGGGAGTTACTACCCGTACCCTACTCGCCCAGTTGACATCCCTACCCACCACGGAATCAAATCACCTCACCCACGACAGGTAAACGACAATTTACAGTCCACCCACCACAAATCCAACCACTACCACCACAAGACCGACAATTATCTCTGAAACCAAAGATTTTGTTCTTCACAGAATATCGTCGTTATTCGGAATGGGTTTTTCTAAACCAATAAGTAACCAAGACGAAACCTTTCCATGTCAAACTCCCACACAATGGTCACCACAAGCCCTTCTTTTCCATTGGTTCATATTAAATCTCCATGCCAAAGGTTTCACCTTTTCACTCCGGTGCCAAAATGAACCAACAAAGGATTCACCTTTTCACTCAATTAACCAACAAAATGTTAATTCCCAAATTTTTCATCCAAAACTGTCACACGTGTGTGAACGAAAAAAAATGAAAATTGATTATAATTAGGGACACGTAGACAATTTCAAAATTAAGTAAAAGAAAACGATGTAAAACTATCGTTATTCATTAAAATTTGAATCTCGTTCAAATCTTAGTCAGAGTTGCAGCCAAAAAAAATGATCCGAAGAAGAATTTGGAGTTTCAGGGTCATTGGTAATTAGTCGTGCTATTCGAGTTATACTAAACTAAATGTTATTTATCTACAAGATACCTAAAGGTTGAGAAGAACAGAACTTGGAATTATCAAAGTTTTGGTTGATCAGAATTTTAAACAATTTTTAACTCACTAAATACATAAAACTTGCCCTATTATTATTTTTTTCATAAATACGTGCAATTTACTTTCAAAACTCAGTTGTGCAAATAACGAAAAGATCTCGTCATTTTTCCAAAATTTTGATACTGCTAATCAATCTTCACAACGTTCATGTTTATTTTTTCTTTTTTTTTTCATATTAGCTAAGTCATAGATTTCATGTAGATGAATTTAATAAAACAATGTTCATATCCATTAAAACATAATTTAAAATCATATCCTAACTCATGATACTACTATTTCAAAAGTAACCAATTAATCAAAATTTAAAAGATGAAAATTATAATATATAAAAATATTGAAAAATTAAAATTAAAAACTGAAAATTATAAATAATTTCAAGATTTAATTAATAATTTAATTCATATATATATATATATATATATATATATATATATATATATATATATATATATATATATATATATATATATATATTATTCAATTGAATTTTTATATTTAAAAAAAAAAATTAATTGTGTTTTTATTTTTGTTAAATTTAGATATATTTTATTTGAAAGATGTCACGTGTTAAAATGATAAAATAATAGGGATTTCAGTAAAAAGAATATTCAGATTTTGATATGTAACAAACTTAGATTTTAACATATAAAACTTTTAAAGTGCGATAATACCAATAAAAAATGATACTTTGAAAAATCTTTTTGACAAACTTTTTTTTTCAAGTCACACCAAACATTTATCTTCTCTTCTCTTTTCAAGTCACACCAAAAACATTTCTCTTCTCTTCTCTTTTCAAGTCATACCAAACTTTTTTCTTATCCAATAAAGTGTTGTCACGTCAACATTATTAAAATAACTTTGTTAAAAAATTATTTTCCTATAAAATGATAAAAGACATAAATATAGAAACTAAATGAATAACTAACTATATTTTAAATGCGGTTGGTCTGTAGTGGGATTACTTTCCCCAAATGTGGCGACCTGAATGTAAATGTTTTCTTAAACAATCTGAAGAACAAGAATTCCAAATATAGTAATGTAGAATTATTTTTTGGATAGAGCATGGTATACAAGAAACCAAAATCTTTATGGGATAGAGCAATCACAAAATTTGAAACTCTTTTTTGGACACACTAATTCGGAAAACTTGTTGGTATAGATGAATCCAAATTCTTTTTCAGACAGAACAATATGAAACTCTTTGCAGCAGCACATGTTTTTAAGGGAACAGAATCAGTCTCACCACACCAACTCATGCTTATTTGCGATCCAATGGATCTTTAACATCATTTCAACCCAACATATCGTCGTTTTGTCACTGTCACCTAACTTCTTCGATAAACGCAACAAATACTTTTTTTTAATCCAGAATGTGAAAATTATATGATGGAGACGATAAGTGTTTGAGGATATTTATTGGTTAGATTCAATGATAATCAAACTCACAAAAAAATACTTAATTTCACTTTTAATCAAAAACATTAAGAGAAGATAATGGATTTATAAATTCATAACATTATAAATTATACGAAAAACTTCTAAATTACATAATCCAAAAACTTTGCAAATTGTAGAATCCGAAAATTTTTAAGATTGCACAATTTAAAAGTCCTTCCGAAACGGGAAAAATGGGAAGAACAAATTTATGAAGGCGCAGGAAGAACTACCATACAACAAAATTGCATATTTAAAAAATTTGTGGGTGCAGGAAACATGAAGTCATTTCTAGTCTATAATTTAGATTTTTTTTTTATCGGTAAATATTAGATAGATGAATATATGAATGTTTAAGTTTAAGAAATGCATTGATCGGATTCTACAATTTAGATCTATAAATGTTTAAGTTTCTCAAATGAATTGACATTTTTATCTATAATTTCTTTCATATTTGACGTATTATCCTTATTTTGTATATAATGGACTGGTTTGGGACACTTGCTATTTAATTTGGTTGGACCTTAGTTTAATTATTATGACATTAATTTATAATTTGTTATATTGTTTAGTATTTAATTTATAATTTGTTATATTGTTTTATTGTTATTTTTTCTTTATGAGATTAACGACCTATAATATCATGATGAAATTATAAGTTGAATATCAAAATATATAAATCAAAATCAAGTCATATCTCCAGGTACTCGTGTCTAATTAAACTCATTCTTATGACATCTGAAAGTTAATTTAAATTTACTTCGGCAAAGCTAAATAGACCAAATTTTAGGTCACATCATATGAGCAAGTTACATTACATATTTATTTTGAAAAGTGTGTGATTATCCTTTCAAATATCTTTATCCTTAAGATTAGATTATTTTTCCAAATCTTATATTCAACGTAATTTAGTTGTAATGGTTATGTATTCAATAAAAAAAAATAGAAAATAAAAAGAAAAGAAAGGTTGCAACTCTTTTCCACTGGCTATCGCATGAATGTTTTTCGTATAATCATTCATTTTAGTTTAGTTGAAGTGAGATTTCATTCCATTTCAATTTTTTGCTAAGTAGAATCTCACTATCTTCGGATTTAATGATTGTGAGTGGTGTTAATTTTTTCATTTATCGAGTTAGGCATTTAGTTGTCTTATTTAATCCTTTTGTTTTTATATTCTATTTTATTCATCTTAATTCACTAACCTTATTTAAACTTTAATTTGATTAATAATGCTGGTAAAGACGATTTAGTTACTCCTTAATACTCGCGCAGGAAAAAACCAGTGAGGCCCAACTATTGCACATGATTAAGCTAGACATACCGCTATTTTTTATTTGTTGAAACGACTTTACTGTGTATCGTTCCATACATATAGATACTGCTAAATCCAGGGAGAGTGGCCTTAAACTCAAATTTTTTGCTCAGTTTAATCACAATTTCACACTAGAATAAAACATGGAAATAGTAATTGTAGTTTTCAAAAAGAATAAAAAAGGGACAGTGGCATCAGGCAACTAAGAAGCAAGACACCGTTTGCTTTTCACTCATGTTATGTAATTTACATTTTTTTTTTTTTGTAAAATTTTACAGAATTAGCCCGTTAGAATTTGCTCTCAAAAGCCCAAACGCCCACAAAGATGTGTTCTACTGCTAAAAAAGCTTTTGGGAATACAGCTAAAAAGTCAAGGAGGGGGGCAGAACATTTTGCTGTTGGACCTCTCTTCCAAGACCTAATCTGCGCTACCGCAGAATTTAAAATCTAACCTAAGATAAACGAAAATAAGAAATGAAACAAACATTTGATTCCAATATGGTATCGAAATGAAGTAGTGGTCAGTCAAAACTCGAACAGCGACTCCATCTTCCCTGCAAATACTCCTCCAAAGAGATACTCTGATCAGTGCTACTTATAGAAAGCGTATCATCCTCCAAGTCCATCAAAGCAAGGTTCAGGTGGGACTGTATGTTAGTTGGAATTGGTTCCTCCTCAAAACCATCAACTTCCTGCGGTGAATTAACTTCTTCTTCTGCCCATCTTGTGACTTCTTCATCACCACGAAGAAGTTTCAATATCTGCATCATTATTCAAACATGGCTGCTATTCAAAAGAAAGTAAAAGGAAGAATGGAATGGAGTGTCTCTGCACAGGCAAAACACTTACAAGGCTGATTTGAGGCCGCAGCCTAGGTTCCCGTCTAATGCAGAGACTAGCAGCCAAAACCATTCTCTTCATCTGCCCATCATCGTATTCAATGCCTAGGTTTGGATCAAACAACTGGTGAAACTTCCCACCTTTCAATATTGGTGTTGCCTGGACATTGTCATTAATTTCATTTGGGTCAAATCATAGAATATAGAACTTGGAGGAAGTCTTGTTCATATATTGGTCCACATTTCATTTTTTTTAGTACAGTGTTATAACAATCTTACATGCTGAATTTATTATAGCTGAGAAGGAAAACTTACCCACATAACAAGGCTCTCCTGGCCCTTTGGACATTCATTGTTAATGGGCCTCCTATTTGAGAGAAGCTCCAGGAGTACAACACCAAAAGCATATACATCAATTTTATCTGTCACTTTACCGTGCATAAAATACTCAGGTGCCAGGTATCTGCCAGATAAATGTTGTTCAGAAGAGGAAATCAAAAGTATCGGTAAACAATCCAAAGAAGGAACGGAAGGGATGATACTGACCCAAAAGTTCCAGCTACATCGGTACAAGTAACATGGGAAGAAGATGAACCCCAACTAGCCAGTCCAAAATCTGAAAGCTGAAGAGAAAAACACATAGATTTAAGGACAAGTATAACTGAAATCAAGTAGAAGATGTTTCCAAGGTAATGTCGCACCTAACTGAGCAAGGGAAGAAAATGTATTACAATACCTTAGGCTCAAAATCATCTGAAAGAAGGATATTAGAAGATTTCACATCCCTATGGATAACGGCCTGAGCACAGCCATTATGCAGATAATCCAGTGCCTCAGCTACACCCACAGCCACCTTGTACCTCTCTTGCCAACCAAATGCACTACAGTCCGCCTTGTTGCCTTTGTCAGAAAGTACAAGAAAGAATGACAAATTAGAATGGAAGATTTGTGCAATCCCTAGAAAACAAAACCAAATAAATATCTACCATGGAGGTTTTCTTCTAGGCTTCCCCTTGACAAAAAATCATATACTAGTAGCAAATGGTTGCCCTCTAAACAAAAGCCAGATATAGATATTATGTTCTTGTGGCACAAAGTCGTAATGATCTCAATTTCCTGAACAAACTCCTTTACCACGTTCTCAGAGGGCTTCAAAATTTTCACGGCCAATTCCTTGGCATCTGGAAGACATCCTCTGTAAACATAACTACAACCACCTTTGCCAACCAAATTCTCTGAAACAATTGAGAAAAAACCTATCAGAAAACCCAAAAAGCAGGAAAGCAAGACAGAAACTGAAAAGCGTAAGTTGAAGCAGTAAAAGGTAACCTGGTGCGAAGTTGGAGGTTGCAGATACAAGCTCCTGCAAACTATGTAAAGTGCACGAAGATGAGTACTTTTCTTGTAATATCAACAATTCTTCAGGTAGGTTACCCGACTCATAGCTAATGGAGGGCCGAGTAAAAATAGTAGCAGATCCAAATGGCACAATGGCACCACTCACCCCATCAAGAGGGGAATCATCAATCTGCTCAATACCAATTTGTTTATGATCTGGATGGACTACAGCAGAAGAATGAAAACTCGACTGCCGCAACGCCCGTTGAAAAATATATGTATTTTTCGTGGAAGATTTTGGGGAATGCTTCTTGTGATGAAACACATTGCGAAGCAGTGACCAGCCAGGTTTACGCTTCGAATTATCCACCACAACTGAAAAACAAGGACCATCATCATGTTTCTTAAACGGGACCAGAGCAAGCGAATCACCCTTCTCAAAATCATCACACAACTCTCGCTCAAACCCAGTCCCAGGAATCTCTTGCAATGCACAACTTTCGCAACTCTTCATATTCTTCTTGGCATAAACCGCCAACGACCTTGGCGACAAACTTGACCCTTCGGGTGATTTTTCTGCCACGAAAGTAAAACTCTATCATTCTCGTTTTTCTTTTGTCTGACCTAACTTCACTTAGTAAAACCTATTTCACAGACAAAGCACATACTACCAAACAACAAGGCGCTACATGAAAACAAAATAGAAGCAGAAAGAAAGGAAAATAAATAAAAACCTCGATCGCCACAATTAGCTTCTCTTCGGAAAGCAATTTTGCCATTATCTACAGAGAAAACAGAGATACACTTGGGCAATTTCTTCGCACAGTACTTCGCAACCCACGCGGAAGAGCGAATAGTGTGATGAGACTTGGAAGTTCCCAAAATCACCGTGGAAACGCCAAACGTCTTAGCCTCCTGAACCAGAACCTTCCGAACCGAGTCACCGCGACACACTTTAAGCCTCAGACCAACCTGAAACGCCACAAACGCCGTTACAGAGCTTCGAAAAGGAACACATTTATTTCACCTGGCCCAAACGGAAAATTAACGGCGAAACGAACCTGTTTTAGGTTGCAGAAGCCTTCATAAACGGCGAGAACGGAGTCGAAAGTCTTCACGAGAGATAACAGCGATGCCGTTCCCTCTGCAACAACAAAAAAAAAACATCACGATTAAGATGAAGAACGAAACTAGCGTTAGAATTAGAGAGAGAAAGAAGAGAGAGAGAGAGAAACCAGTGATTGAGTCGAGGACGTGAAGCGCAATGACGATGTCCCCGGGCTCAGCCACTTTGACGAGCGCCCACGTCAGCAATTCGCGGCTGGAAGGATCCAATTTTACTCCGACGAGCACTTTCCGGCCATCGGCTCCGTCGCCGATTAACTTCATCGGAAGAGTGACTTGTTATTCTTCTTCTCCTCGCGCTTTCTCTCTCTCTTTCTCTGTCTCTTTTTCTCTTTCCTTCGCTTTTCTCTCTCTCGTGTTTGGTTGCTTTATCTTGGGAATGGCGAGAGAGAACGAATCGTGCTCGAGGACCGTGGTGTCGAACTGTCTTAGGGGAATGTTACCCTGCTTCTCGGGTCAGCAAGCCATCACAGATTCGTTGTACACCGTTGATTGTACCGACCGCGATCACGCTGAATCTCGTCTCGATCTCATCATTTATCGGTCATAGGACCATGATGACGTGGCGATTGTTGAATCGTTGAGGCGCTTATACAGTGTGGCAAGACGCATGCAGGTACTGTGGACGGTACTGTGAGTCCATTCTTGAAAAAGACAGCTTTGTGTTTCGGAACAGAAGTTGATTCCTTCTTCACAGTAAAACCATTTTTGGGTTTTTAGGATTTAGTTGAGGCAAATTTTTATTTTTTTTCATGGTTTCGTAATAAATTTTTTAGATACATTTTTTTCTCAAATAATCCCAAACTGAAAAAAAAAAATAAACAAATATAGATCACTTTATTATTATTTACAAATGGCAATTCTGAGGTTGATTTTGGTTACTTTTCCCTGAAATTAGTTTGATAGGATAATCCATAATAATTAAAATCAGAGAAGTTGCATTAAATTTTCGTTGTGATGGGAGTTAAATCCAGCCCAAACCAATTACATGAGAAATAATTATGTAGCTGGAACTTCACGTACAACCAAAACTTACTTAATTTCTTATCTGTAATTTATTTTGGTTTTGATGCTTACTTTATAACTATAACTTCCTATTTAGATTTACTAACAAAAGTTATATAGTTTATAGTTTATTAAACAAATCTAGAAAAACATATTTGAAATTAGATTTTTTTTTTTTCATTTTTTTAAACTTGTAATCTAATTAATTCAATTTAAAAAATTTAATATAAATGAGTTTGGACAATGAAGTTCAAACGTAATATTTATTATTCATAAAATATTACATCAGAAGAAGAAATAAAATCTAAAAACAATAGTTCAAACGATTTCGTCTTCAAATATTTCTAAATTTAATTTGAAATCTCCAAAAAATTATTTAAGATTTTAAAGATCTACAGCAAAAACTAAATGAGTTCATAAGAATTCTTATTTTACATGGTATGAGGAAATTTAAAAAAAAAAAAAAGTACTAAAATAAAATCGTATATTAAATATACTCTTGAATTACACTATATTTAAAAAATGCAAAAGATTGAGCAATCCAATTCAGAATATTTTTTGTTTGGTGGAATGAAAGATTTGTTAAGACTCAAGCATGGCCCTCGAAAATATTTCAGAATTCAAATTCTTAAAGGTTAAATTCTCAGTTGATTTTGTTTTTTATTAAATTCTTAAAGGTTAAATTCTCACTTGAATTATTAAAGGCTAATCTTGATGTCTATCTCTTTTGTACCGTCATGATACTAATCTTTTGTATCTTTTGTGAATGTTTTTTTTAAAGAGTTAGAGTATTTTATAAGTGTTCTTCTATATTAATTTATTTTTTGCTCATAAAAGAAAAATTAAAGGTTAAATTCAAGCATAACCAAGTTTGTTCAGTATAAATTTATTTTGTAACTCCTTTAAGTGAAGTATTAAAAATCATAGTTTTCCTTGCTTATCTATTTTCTTGAGAAAAAAAAAACAACGAATTATCATCCATTATAACAACAATATTCACCCTTTAAAAATAATATTTACCATGATAATGTGAAGTGTTTTACATTAATTCAAATGATCTTAATTATATTTTAATTTAAATACGACCCATTAAACATATTAAATGTTAAATTTATGAATTTCTATTATAATTATTTTAAAAATTATTCTAAAAGAGGAATTTTATCATAGTTAATATTCTAAAATTTGTACACTATCGTGTCCATGAAATTGTTTACACAAATTCTCTTGGGTAGTGCGGTATAAAAGTGATTATTTCGAAATAAATAGTGGAAAAATGTTTTGTAAATATCAAATCTCTGAAATATATGACAACGATTCAATAACGGCGTTGAATTAAAAGTAGGGAATGCAAGGTTGTCTCAATCTCAGAACAATTCAAAACATGAAACATTAAAACGAAACTCACTCATAGGTTGACATGTTACATGTTTAGTGTTCATTATTATGAAAGTTGCTAAGATGTTGTGTGGTCGAATATACAATTAAGTGACAAATAATAATTTAGAGGTCAAATCATTTAAAGCAAACTTTAATGTGGGGACCACTTTTATTTAGAATGATTCCGCTTTCTTTTCCATTCATGCACATCCTGATACGATCATCTGTGAATGTAAAATGGTGAAACAAAGTTTTCTTTTATTATGGAGTATTGTTTGTATGCTTATGAGAAATATAAAATTGTAGTTTACTAATAGTATGGGTTATTTTATTAACAGATCAATAATTAACTATTAGTTACCTATCTATTGTTTTCACCCGTGACTAAAATATAAATAAACTTTAACCGATTTAATTTTATTATGTTTTATTGAAATCACATTTAATTTTATTATTTTGTTGTTCAAAAGTTTTAAAAATAAGCCAAAAGAATATATTAAGGTAACCGTAAAATGGTAACTAAAATTAACTACTTTCGTCCGTCCGATAAGAATAGTTAATAACAAACTTATCTAAAATGTAGTTGATATCAAATTATTGCACAAATAATTATTAGCTGAAAAAGAAATTAATGTATAAATTCATTTGTGTATCATCTCTACATTTGAAAATATATTGAATTATTCGACCAAACAATACATATGTTTACCAACACTAGATAAACAATAGAAAGATAACCTTTAAATTATGTCGATTTAAAAGATATAAGATTTAAACTACCATTATTATAATTTTTTAGTTTAATTTCCTTTTTAATTATATCAACTTTGGTACATTTAATTGTTTTTATTTAATAAATAAATTTTCTATTCATTTATACATTTTTAATTTCATTATTATATATATAATTTTTTCAATAAATTTTTTAAAATGAAAAAAAATTATAAAATTACTTTACAATTTTTTCAATATGAGGTCCGTAATTCAAGTTATCGGAACCGAATTCTGGACATATTCTTTTTTCACTTTAGTACAGATTTTCAAGAATATTACACAAATAGCATACTGTAGATTAAATTTATCAATTTAACACTATATTTTTTTTAAGGTCAGAATTTGATTTATCAATTTATCAATTTAGTACCGAATTCTAAGCTTGAAATATTTCTTCTTCTTTTTTTTTCGTTTTCTTAATAGATGGAGGGAAATAGGTAAAAAGTTGGGTTTTTTTGTTTAATTTAAATTTTTTGTAAGAGAATGAAAAAAAAGTAAAAGTAAGAATTATAATAAGTTAATTTAGTAATGGTTAATGTAGTAGTCGATAATATATTAATTGATATAATGTATTTGAAAAATGTATAACTATATTTATAAATAAATGAATTTTGTAATTATTTTATATGCAATGTATAGTTTGTTAAAATTTGTATTTTTAAAATAAAGTTATAAATTTGTTTTTATCTTTATTTTGTTTATTTTATTTTTATAATGTATTATTTTTGAAACAATTAAATATTTTTAAATGTATACTAATATTTTGAAAAAAAAAGTAATTTTCTTATAAATTGGGTTTTAAAAAATAATAAATAATTGATTGAAAATTTGTAGTTGAATGAAATAAAGTTTTTTTGGGCTTAAATAAGCATTGCATAATTATATTTTATTTTTTGTGTAAATTTTAGAATTTTATTATTTTTAACAATAAAATTAAAATCAATAATTTGGCATGAATTCATTAATTTAAATTATAAATGTCACGCGTGAGGAGATAGTGAAGTATTATTCGATAAATATATTTTCTATTCATTTATACTTTATAAATTTCAATTTTACATATTCTATTATTCATAAAAATAATTCCAAAAAAATAAACTAAAAACAAACAAATTAATACAAACTATATTTTTCTCCATATATTACTTTAAAATATTTACTTATACATTTTTCAATTCTTAATTTTGATTCTCATATTCTATTGTATAATTAATCAAACTAAAATTTATTATTGAAAAAAAATAATTATTTAAAACTACACACAACAAATTTTAACATCAAATTTTAATAATAAAATCAATTAATTCTTTACAAAATTGAAATTCGTTAATTAATTTAATTAAAATATTATTTCCTTTCCTTTTTAATTAAAACAAACAAATTATAAAACCACCTATTTCATTATTTCTCTTTTTAATTTTAAATAATTTTAAATATAAAACGAAAAAAGAAAATATCAATTCAGAATTATTTTTTGAAAAATCAAATTCTGACTAATTTTGAAGCAATGAATATCATAAATATAGTTCAGAATTTGATTTTCTGATAATCGAATTCTGAACTAAAAACGAAAATCGTGTTAGATAGATAAATTTAATCTTCAATATTATATTTGTATAATATTTTTAGAAAAAATGTGCTAAAATGGAAAAAATTGATTTTTTCTTACGCCGGTAGCACTGCTCCACTTTTTATTAACGCAGATACCATATTGTTCCTAATATTTACAAGTATAGCATGATTTGTGATTGTAGATGAGAATTCGGTTTCAGGAATCCGAATTCTAGCCTATCAAATAGCTACTTTTTTATAAATTACCGGCCAGCTAGAATTTGGTCTTAGAAACCCTGAATAGGTTTATTTTTATTTTTATTTTTTTTAAATTGTTGAATTAGGATTTTTGAAATTTTTTTAACAAATAGTTTTAGGTGTTATTGTTTTATTTTCTTTTTTTAAAAAAAATGATTGGAATTATATTTTAAAAAAAATTTAATTTTTTTAAAATTTGTTTAGTTAAAAATAATATTAAAAATAGATTATTTATTGTATGTTAATATATTTAAGGTGTAATTTAGAAATATATTAAAGTAAATGTATTTTACTTATTTTTGAAATTGTTGAGTTTAAATCTTTCTTAAAAAATGATTTAGTATTGTGTATTAAGTTATTTGAGGTATTATTTGGAAAAAAATATCAAAGTAAATGTAATTAAATATTTTTTGAATTTCTTTTGTTAAAAAAACAATTTAAAATAGATTTAGTATTGTGTATTAAGTTATTTTAGTTGTAATTTAGAAATATAAAAGTTAATTTAAAATTGTATATTAAAAGGTTAAAAAAAATAATTTCATTTGTATACTTACTTTTTTTATATGGTTTAAATTTTTGTTGTAGTAATTTGTAATGTAGAAAAAAAATTCCAAAATATAGATTTTTAAAAAATTCTTAAACAATATTTTTATGAAAATAAAGGAAATTACTAAAATGATTTATGTGCAAGAAGTCAAAAAATAACATTGGAAATTTGTAAAACTAATTTAAAAATGAAGGAAATTACTAAAATGATTTAAAACTATTGCATTATTATATTTTAAATTAAATTTTTTGTTTTCGGTTTATGTAAAATAAGTAAGAATAAAAGATAATAATAAAAGGATAAATTTATTGAACACAATTAAAAGTACAACATAAACTAATTGGTTCAATGTGGATCATTTAAGTGGAGGGTTGTTAGGACAATGATTTCGTATGTGTCCTTCAGTTCTACAATAGGAACACTTTCTTGATTGTCTTCTTTCCCTAATGTCCATCTCAATCCTAATTCTACTTGATTTAGGACGACCCATCTCGCTCCTTTTTATGGCAGGATGAGGCCAAACTTGTGGCCCTTGGTATGGTGGCCAATATTCTTCATGTCTTAACTTGCCAAAGAAATTGTCATATACTTTCATGATGACATCCAGCCTATAATGGGGACTTATGTACATGCTAAAGTCGTGATATGCATGTTTGCAAGCTACATTAACATGTGAATAAGGTAAATGGATTTTTTGAAACTTTCCACAATCGCACCACCTTTCATCTAATCTGACTACAAATTTTCCTACAGAACGTACTTCTCTGGGATTAACCATCTCCTTCACTCTAAATCTTGTGGTATTTCTATCAAATTCAATGACCTGGTGCGTGTTTGACTTGGAGTCTACATCTTGTAGGAAGTTGGTTGCATATTTAGAGTACACATGACCAACACTTAGCATTACAGTTATTTGCCTACCCCTTTTCGTGAAGTAGGTGTTGCACCTAGTGTACGTGGCCAATACTATGAAAGAAATTGGCAAATTCCTTGTCTTCTCTAGAACATAATTTATTGCTTCAACCATATTTGTTGTTACGTGACCCCACCTTCTTCCTTGGTCATATGCAAGACACCACTTCTCCCTTGGAATTTGGTCTACCCAAGCTGTTGTTTCTAGGTTGTCTTCTCTAATGATGTTGTAGTAGTAGTTGCAGCGTGGCTTGGTCAATGCGTACGCTACAAATATAAATTTAGGAACAAATTATTCTCTAACAATGTGGGTGAATAATAAACAGCCAAAAATTGAAAAAGAAATTTGTTTTACATGTAATAACTTACCCATGTTGATGACGTCCTTTTTCAAAGTTGTATTCTTGATTTTTTTTTTTTGTAAAATTGTATGCAATGTGTCAAATACAAAACACCAGCATGCAGTTCCCTTCAGTCCAGCCACTATTGGCTTTGTCTAATGCTGCAGTAATTGAGTTGTGGCGATTCGACATTAAGCATAAATTTTGTTAAGGTGTAACGTGCCTCCTCAGGTTTTTAAGGAAAAAAAATCCAAGCTTCAGTCGTTTCACCCTCTATTATAGCAAATGCCATGGGGAAAATGTTATTTCTCCCATCTTGTGCAACAGCTACTAGAAGGGTGCCCATATACCTTCCGTAAAGGAATGTTTCATCCACTTACACTATTGGTTTGTAAAATGGGAATTCATCAATGCATGGTTTGAATGTCCAAAACACTTTTCAAAAGTGTTATTGGTTTTGTAGGCCCTCCTCCCCATTTGTAATTGGATTGGTTTTTAACTCGTATACAAATCTAGACAAATAAGTTTGCATGGCTTGTAGTAGGCATGACAATCGATTGTAAGATTGTTCCCAATTTTTGTATACATCTTCAATTACTTGTTTTTTCGCCAACCACACCTTTCTATAGCTTGTGTTATACTCAATAGAGGTATGGATGGAAGAAATTATTGTTGCAATTGGTGTGGATGGGTTTGACTCCACCATTTGCCTTACATGTTGCAAAATTATTCTTGAGCCCGGGTGCTTGTGGTCTTGCGTTATGAGTTGTGTGGCACATGTGTCCACACCTTCAACCTTTTTTATTTCCCACACTTGGTTCCTTGTACGTAATATTGTCTGACATTTCCAAGGACACACTTGTTGTACACATTGCATCATCAACCTTGTTGTGTTTAAGTGTGTTGTTTTGTACGTGCAATGGTTTGTTATGCGGTACCTGTTTAAAGCATCTAAAATTTGTTCCTTTGTTTGAAACCCCATTCCTTGGGTCAGTGTACCAACATCGTGCTCAAAGTTGTCATGCAACATTTTGTGGTGGTCATATGCATTTGGGAATTCCTGGAGTGGGGGCTGATTGTATTCTTCATATAATTCGAAGTGTTGTGGAGGATTGTAGGGGACATGTGTCTGAGGGTGAGGGTGTTGTTGTATGGGGTGGACATCTAGGTTTTGGTCATGGTCATCAAGTTGAGCAAAAAGTATGTCGTTCTCATCTTCACTAAACGTGTCTAAGGATGTTGTAGGTAGACCTAGGTTTTCAAATTCTACGATAGTTGGAGGAGGTAACCTTTGGGTGTTGTGATGTGCGAGAGTTTGAAAAATATTTGAGGTAGACGAACCGATTAGTAGTTCGATATATGGTTGTATATCATTTCCCTAGTCCCCTAAGTAGGTAGTGTTAATGTCAAATAGTTCTTATGTGGAGTCGGTGTTTAGATGTGGATGATGCACATCAAAATGTGTTAAAGAATTATTTTTAGAAGGTCTCGTACCTGAGTTGTAGGTGGTGTAGAGTTCAATAGATGTAACAGTTAGGGTGGCCTGTATCATGTCGAAAGTGTCATCCAAGTCATCGTCGTCTTGGATCTGAGCGGTTGTGTATGACATGTTGGCCATAAACTTTAGTAGGAAATTTGAAGTGAATGAGTGGAACTCCATCCCTTGGATCTTTATTTGCTTGTCCATTATTATGCAAATAAGTTTGGACAACCTGAAATCTCTATGGATGCGGATCATGATTGTCTTTGCAGATGCAAAGTAGACACCAGTTTGAGCGTCACTGGAGATTTCTCCATCGTCGTATACATAGACAAACATTGATCCTTCCATCTGAGCTTGTGGTTGACCTTGACTTTCGATGATTTTTCAGAGTAAAGAGAAATTGCAAGATTGAGATTTAGTTTAGAATGTTATAGTAGTCTTTTATACCCAAATTAAAGTTATCATGTCACTTTCTATTATGTCATCATGTGACTTGCAAAAGAGTTAATGTTATAATATAAGTGACACGAGCTTTTATGTACCCATGTGATTGACATGAGCTTTTATTATTTTACCATTGTAAAAGGTGACAGATACTTCAATTCGGATAACATGCCAAGGAAGATATTTAATTCGACAACTTTTTTATCTGACGCATATTTCAAATACATGGGCTCACATGCAACCTCTCATTATGACAAGACATGTCAAGCTTTATTGGGATGGTGTTGCAAGACAAATTTAATATTTGACCACTATAAAAGATGAGATGTACTTTAATTGGGATAATGTGCCAAGGAAGATATTTAATTCCACAACTGTAAAAGCAAAATGATATTTTAAATACATGGCCTTATACAGTGTCAAAGCTGACATATGATGTATTATATGGGGTTGTACTGTGAAAAAAAATAATGCCCTCACTTGCACCCTGGAATTAGGACAAGACTTGTCAATGCTATTGGGATAGTGTGCAAATAAAGATACATAATTTGACCACTTGAACAGCTGACGGATACTTCAACATATGGCCTTACACAATGTATTCATTAATGATATCACATGCAACCTGACACTATGATAAGATGTATGCACTTTATTGGGATATTGGGTCATATAAACCTTATTTGAATCCATAACAAGACCCACGACTACTTCCCTTATTAATGCATAAACTCCAAAAACAACTTAGTGTACTTTGCTATTGCATAGCAAACCTACCAACTCAAACCACTATCAAAAGATCAACACATCCAATTGTTTGACATGGAACACTTTGGCATCAACACCCAAGAAAACTATTCAAACTCCTATCTTGTAGTCTTGTTTTCCAATGGCCAAATGATGCAATGTGAAGATGGTGTGAAGTTCCAATGTGAAAGTCCAAAGGGAAAAATATGTTTTTGGTCCCTCAAGTTTGATCCAAATTTGAAAATGGTCCCTGATCGAAACTTTGTCACTGATTGGTCCTTGTACTTTCGAAATCATTGTTTTTAGTCCCTATTTTTGGATGACGTTAAAAATAACAAACGGTGTGCCACGTATTATTTAATTTTTTGTATAAAAAAAGCTAGCGTCGGCCTAATCGACGCTTTTCACAAAAACTGGAAAAAAAAAAGTGCTTTTGGTCCCTGAAGTTTGAACTTAATTTGGAAATGGTCCTTGATTGAAACTTGGTTATTGTTTAGTCCATGCACATTGAATAAGAATTATATAATAATAATAATATAATAATAATAATAATATATAATTATTAATAGTATTATTATTATATAATAATAACAATAATAATAATAATAATAATAATTATATATAATTATTAATAATATTAAAATAAATAATAATATTATAACTATTACTAATATTAATAGTAATAATAATTATATAATAATAATAATATATTAGTAATAATATTAATAATAATTAATAATATTATTATTTATTAACAATATTATTAATAATATATAATAATAATATTATTATTATTACATATTATTTATAATATTATTAATATTATTAGTTATTATTAATATATGATAATATTATTATTAAAAATTATATAATATTATTATTATATAATTTTATTATTATTAATAGTAGTAGTATTATTATATTTTAACATTGATTTTACATGTACAGGGACTAAATAATAACTTGTTTCAACCAGGGACCATTTCCAAATTAAGTTCAAATTTTAGGGACCAAAAGCACTTTTTTCAGTTTTTGTGAAAAGCGTCGGCTAGGCCGACGCTAGTTCTTTTTATATATAAAAAATTAAATAACATGTGGCACGTTGTTTGTTATTTTTAACGCCGTCCAAAAATAGGGACTAAAAACAATGATTTCGAAAGTACAGGGACCAAACAGTGACCAAGTTTTGACCAGGGACCATTACCAAATTGAGGTCAAACTTGAGGGACCAAAAACATATTTTTCCCAAGTCCAAAACTCTTTCGCATACTAGCGAATTGCACATTCAACATTTTGACCCGGAAAGTATGCTCAAGTGTAGGGGTTCCAACCACCACATCCATCAATAAGTTGTACTTCAGAAGACCCACATTGAAAGAAGATGGAGCCATTATGTATGAGGCTCTTCAAATCTCAACAGATCATGACGTTGCTGAAATCATTCATTGTAAGTCTCATCTACCCATTAATATAATAATTGAATTGTTTGTTACGTTTACAAGGTATGCTGACGAAATACTTAGTCTTCTACAACGAACTCCCTCATCCTTTTCCACAGTCCCAAACCGTATCCCGCATTCACCAGCAAAGTTATATTATGGAGGACCTCTAAGACGGGCATACATCATAGATAGCCCATATGGTTATGGGCTATACTTTAGATCCAACACTAATGCATGATGTCAATCCCCCATAATTTCACCTTTGATGACCTTTTACAGAAAATAATGCAGAAAACACATTGTGGTACCCGTTTCGTAATAACTCATATTATCTACCTTCGTCCCATGAAGATAGTCAATAACAAACTTATCCATGACACAACTAAAATCTAAACAAATACTGATGTTGCACAAATGATCAAGCGGTGGAAAGAAGTTCAACGTTTGGACCCGTCTATGGCACGTCCTGACACTTGGCAATATATTGAATTGTTCATTCAAGCAACAGAGAAATAAATTTTATTTTTATTTATGTCAATTATGGTACTTGTAATGTCTTTCATTAAATAAATATATTTTCTATTCAATTATACTTTATAAATTTTAATTAAAATACACATATATTACAAAAACAAAATTTTAAATTACAAGAAAAATAATTAATTTCAACCAAATGTTTAGTCATTTATTTATTACGATATTTCAAAAAAATTAATTCTAACTTTATATTTAAAGTTAATACCTACTATGTTATTTCACCATATAACAATAAATTTTACATTATTTATTTGTGTGAAAAAATAAACATTTTATCAATAAAATTCTTATAAAGAAATCAAAGTAAAAAAATATAAATGAAAAATAAATTCGTACTTCCACCAAATTTTTTAATTTTAAATATTCAATAAACATAAAAAAAAATAAATAGTACAAAACCATCTCAAATATTATACATTAATTATTTTTACTTTTATATTTTCAAATTACACCTAAAATAACTTAATACACAATACTATATCTATTTTTAACTCAAAAAATTCAAAAATAAAATAAGCCTACATTTATTTTTTATTTTATTTTTCCCCAAACTTAAAATAACTAAAAATACAATACTAAATCTATTTTTCAAAAAATATTTTAACCTCTAATTTAACCATTTTTTTTTCAAAAAAAGAAAATAAAACAATAACACCTAAAACTATTTTTTTAAATTTCAAAAATCTTAATTCAACAATTTAAAAAAGAATAAAATAAACCCCGTTCAAAATTCGGATCCTTGGAACTGACTTATGACTGATAATTTATAAAAAAGTAGTCACCTAATAGGCTAGAATTCGGATCCTTTAGACCAAATTCTCACCTACAATAAAAAAATCATAATATTCTTGTAAATATTAATTCAACAATTAAAAAAAAAAAAAATTAACCAGTTCAGAATTCGAGTCCTTAAGACCAACTTATAATTGATAATTTATAAAAAAAGTAGTCACCTAATAAGTTAGAATTTAGGTCCTAATTCTCACCTACAATCAAAAAGTATGTTATGCTTGTAAATATTAGAAATAATGTGTTATCTGCGATAATAAAAAGTGGAACAGTGTAAGTGACGTAAAAGAAAAAAAAAATATTCCAAATTCTGACCTTAACCAAAACCGCTGGTAATTATTAAAAATAGTGTGCTATGTCAATAAAAGCATAAAGTATGCTATATTAGAAAAAAAAAATCTCTGATTACCTTTTTTATATTTGTTACATGTCACATTTAGATTTATTTTATTCTATTTTTTATTTGCAAATGTATAATTTAGTGATATATATATATATATATATATATATATATATAATTTAGTTTATGCATTTTTCTCTATAATTACGTTAAAGTTATTTATAAACTTGTATTTAAATTTGGAGACTAACTTTTTTGATAGTTAAATATTAATATTCAAGTTAAAGGACAATTATGACTAATTTAAAAATTATTTTAATTATTAATAATTTTTAATTTATAAATTAGTATCTAAATTAATTATAATAATGACTAATTAGTTTTATTCCTAAGATCGTTCCTTATTAATTTTCTTGTATTAAAGATGTATCGACAGGTAAAGAAAATATTTTTTATACAATTATAGTTATTTTTATATTGTGTTTCCTTCTATGACAATAATTTTAATGTACACATTTATGGTAAAGCAATCATTCATTTATCATCTAATTATCAAAATTAAATATTTCTTCCAATTTTTTTAGTTGTTGACTTTGATTTGTTCGGTAATCCTTGTTCTAAATTGATTTTAATGTAATTGATTTAAATAAAAAAATATTTTTATTGTTAATAAACATGAATTAAAAATATATTTTCATTTTAAAAAATGGAATTAAATATATTTTTAGTACTTAAACTTAGAAATTGATTTTTTTTATTTAAAAAATTTATCAAAGCTTTTGGATAATAACAAAAAATAGTTACATTAAAATTTGAAAACTAAAATATTTAACCTTAAAAAATATTACTCGTGTAATTATTTTGGCGATTTTAAAACATAAAATTGTTTTATGAATATGTATTGACAAGAGTACTTTGAAATTTATTTATATTTAAATATAAGGTAACTTCTCAATTAATTATGAGTATTAGATTTTCCTTATTTATAATTTCACATTATGTTTTGAAAAATGTAAAAGTTATGATACTTTTTATAAAGCTGAATATTTAGGAGTTTGACAAAATTATTTACACAAAATTACTTATAATATTTTTTATTTTTATTTAAAACTTATTTTATCTATAGCTATATCTATAATTATATTTACCTTTTGTTTTTCCGATTTTAGATTTTTAATATTTAAATAATTTATAAATATTTAAAAAATATAAACATATAAGTGTGATAGGGCATGTGTTTACACCAATGTATATAATAACAATTATACGGTAAAAAAATTACATTATTAATGTGTCTTTTAGTAAGATATAGAAAAATAAATCTCAAATATTTAGTCAACATTGTCTCAACCTCTCATAAAATAAAAATAAAATAAAAATTGTAAGGCCAGTATATTTGTTTTCCTTTTCTGTCCTAAACTAAAAAGGCTGCCCTAATGTAATGGGCCTAAAGGCTGGCCCAGAGGATAAAACCAAACCCTAATCTGTCATAACACACTCACTCTCACTCATTTACAGAATTACAGTCGTCTCTCTCAACTATGCCAATAGAGCTCTGCTAGGGTTTGCTTCTTCGCCTCGAACAAGTCCGCTCAAAGCTCAGTATTGTTTTCTGCTCCATGTAAGTGATTCTCAATCTCATACCTTTACTCCCTAAAGCTCTTTTTTCGTGTTCCTCCATTTAGGGTTCCATAATAACTATGTTCTTCTACTGTCCCGTTGTTCCTCCAGTTTCTAAGTCTATCTCTCGAGTTGCTGTGCTCCGTGGTTCAGTGTCGAAGCCTCGTGTAACCCCTTTCCAGGTACGGGAAGTTAGGGTTTTCGTGAAATTGTTGACATCCATGTTTGCTTATGTATTTTTCGTATGATTTAATGATCTGTATACTGCTCTGAGTGGGTGAAATGTATTGTTGCATTGTTTGGCTTGGTTTGGGTCTGTTATGCGAGTGAACAGTGGGTGAGGACTGATAATCTTGCCCAAGCGAGCTTGCCTCGCCCAGGCGAGATAAGCAGGGGCTCGCCCAGGTATTCTCGCGCGAGGGGTCTCTCAGGCGACCAGCTCAATTTGAGTGAGCGAGCATCTCGCTCGGGCGAGGAGGGTCTCGCCTAAGCGAGACAGTGCAAAGGCCACTGTTCCAGGATTTCGAGCCTTCGCCTAGGCGAAGTGAGCTCGCCTGAGCTAGAGACTCTCTCGCCTGAGCGAGACTCCTCTGCCTGAGCGAGAGGCTGGGCGAGAGTGTGGTCTAGTTTGGCATTTCTTTTCCGTTCTTGGATGTTTGGCATGTAATTAATTGGATTATTGTATGATGGCATGATGGGAATGAGTATATATGATTAGGGGAGGTTTACATGTGGTAAATTGTGAGTTTGGCATGATCTTTATGTGAATTATACATGAGGGGTTGGATATACATATGTGGTCACAAATTTGGCATGAGCAACGATGAACATTGATGGTAGATAACCCAGTGGCATGGTATTGGTATGGGAAGAGACACTTTACTCATGGTTGGTAATAATGAGTTGGTACTGATTCAACATGTGATAAATGAGGGTTGGTTACAGATGTTGGTATGAAGTTTCTATGTATGTTATATGTGTTTATTTCTTAGCTGTTTGTATATGTTGGTAAGTGGTCAATACGTAATCCCTTGGGGTCTCTAGGTGAGACTTCATGGTCGTACTTCAGTGTTCGGGACATAATTCCATGGCTCCTATTAGTGGGTGTCCATGGTGGTGCCCCATCTGTATAACTTGGTAAGGATTCAAGGTAAGGACTGCATCCTGACATTCTAAGGAGTCAGTTAGTCTCACTTAGAGCGGACTGACTCCTGTGGTGAGAGTAGTAGGAGACCTGAAACTCATTAAGGGCTAACCTTGTGTGTGAGGGAAATTGATTCATTGTAACACTTGTAACACATAGCTCGGGGGTGAGCAGAGGTATCCACCACAAGTGTAAGCATCCGCTGAATCCGACCAGGTTATATGTATCTGGATGAGTCGAGTCGTGTCTTAGTGTATTGTCTGAGAAGTCATAACGTGCTTGGTTGATATGTGTATATGAGATTGTGAAAATATATCTGATTGTATGGATGAAATCTTTTGTGCTCTAGCTTACCCTACTTTTATTGTTGTGTATTCTGCTGTGTGGTACTCTCTTTTGCGATGATCATCAACTTGTTGATGTGAGCAGATGCGAGGAACACCCGTGGGCAACAGGTAGGTGATGGTTCCGCTGCATAGTCCACATGGACTGGACATTAATTTCTTAATGGGCTTTTCTTTAGGGCTAGGGTCATGTACTTGTTCGTCCTTGAATTTATATACTTTATGTTAAACTCTTTATGTAGCTTTCTTTTGGGCATCGTGGTGTGCCTTGGGTGGTAAAGATTTAAGTTTTAAACTCCAGGACTGCGTTAGTATGTTATCTTTATGTGACGTTTCCTTTAGTTTTGTATATTAAATTAAATGGGATATTAAAAAATAAAGAATACGAGATAGCACCAATGTATATAATAATAGTTATACAGTCAAAAAAAACTGTCATTATTAATTTGTCCTTTAGTGAGATCTGCAAAAATAAATCTCAAATATTTAGTCAACAATGTCTTAGCCTCTCATAAAAAAATAAATAAAAAAAGTAAGTATATTTCTACTCTTTAAACTTAAATTTGAAATTAAAATTTATCTATATTTTAAACTTTAATATATTTTAATTCTTTTTGAACTAAATAAATATAATATTTTTAATATAGCAACATTAATATTTTTTAGGATTACTGAATTGTGTTTTAAACTAACATTTCAGTACAAATATATTAAAACAATATAAACAGCCTAAATCTTATCTTACGTCAGAAAAATTTAATCTAGTTAAGTTAAAATAATTTTATTTATTCAATTTTAAAAATAAAACATATTTTAAATAAATTCTAATTTGATATAAGTTTAGAAAATAAAAATATATTAATTTTAAAATAAAACATGAAGTGAAAAATAAGTCTACAATTTTAACCGAGAAGATCGTGACAATGGACGACGTAGTGGTAGCACAAAGGAGGAGAAACTATGAAATTTGCGTATACGAAAATAACTTCTGTAATGTATAACTTAATATCTTTACATTGAAGTTAATGATATAAATGTTTTTTATCGTATCCTTTTCTTGAATGAGATTTTAATTACTTTATCAAGAATAGTTATTTTTACAAAGATATACTGTGATTGTTCACCAGAAGTAATAAAATACATGCATTTTTAAATAACTAAACAAATATAAAACTATTACCCTTTTTTCATAAAAATGATATAAAATAACCTATAATTAGAATCCATCCGCATAAAGAAATAAAAAATTACCTATTTAATAATTGTCGATATTTGCAGAATGGTCATTTAAGATTTTATGATTATAGTGGAAAATGGTGGGTGGTGTGAATGTCACTTTCACTCAATAACTTGGGAATGACTCATAATAAATATTGGGATATACTTATAATGCATAAGATCTTAGTTATTATCATCTCATTTTCATAGTATCAATTGTTGTCTGCCACGTGTCCTCACAGAGTCTTCGTGTTTCCCAAAGCCACAAGATACAATTTTAAAAACTTATATAACTAACAATATTTATGGCTAAGATATTTTGCATGACCCATGATTTATGGATTACTTTTTACCCCATTCAATACAAAACAACATTATTATAATTCTACATAAAGCAAAATTTAGAGCAGAACCACAATTTAATCCATTAAACTACCGATTCATAAACTTAGAGATAAATTTATAGTTACTTTTATGAATTAGTTTTATAGGATTAAATTAGATTTATCCATTTTGATGAACTTTTTAATTAATTTATGGTGATATAAATATAGCATTTGAATAGAAGGGCATGTGATTATAAAAGAAAATGATGAAGTTCATAGTTGCAACCAATTTTTTAGGAGAAGGGACCCATATAATAGTAGCCGTTCCAAAAGTAAACCAAAGACAATGAAGTGTGGGGAAAACCAGATATTGCTTACGAACTCAGAGATACCTTCAACATAAAAACTTTATTCTTTTCCCCACTTCAGCTATAATCTTTCAATATTAATGCAATTTTAACAATTGTTGAGAATTTACCAGTACCTCACAATACATTTTTTATTATGAAAATTCCAAAGTATGTCCCAACAATAAAATAATGGAAGACAAAAGCTATTAAAAGTAAATCACTATAACTTTTCATAATCCGTTCCTTTGAAACCATCATCATCGTCTATGTCGATGCCATCTAAAGTAATAATCAAAAAGAAAAAAATAAAAATAAAAATAAATATATATAACTTAGTTGTTATTATTGTATATTGATTATTTCATTTACGCATATTCTTAATTTGATTTCCATGCCTACGAATCAGCAATACTTTTGAAATTAATGATGACAAAGACTAGCCCAGTAATGTCTACACACACAAAAGTAATTTAATAAATGGTACATTATAACATATTGAGAATCCTACACGCCTGCATGGATATTAATTTATTTGTTTAACTTAATAAAAATGAGTAAACACTTCAACCAGTTTTTAAAATGTCCAGGATGTGATTACACTAATTTTAAATATTTTTACATTAATATATCTTCTTGTAACTTTGAAATAGTATTGAATTCTTCTTTATATGTATATAAAAAAACAATAACATAAAGGCTAACTTCAATCATTACTTATTATCTTTGAAAAACTGATTTAGTAACATTTATTTAAAGGCTATTTCAACAAATTATATTTTTTTTAATAAAAATAATCTCAGTAACGTTAGAAAGTATCGAAAGCTGAATTCAACGGCTTAAGAAAAAAAAAATTGTCCTTTTATATATCATGATAGGATCTCCAGCGGAGGATTTCATGCCCTTTTTTGTTTTCCGTTACAATGAAAGCCAAGAAAGAGAATTTGGTGAAATATCTTAATAGCTTCATTATCAAATTAAACTATTGCATTTACTTAACGTGAAGCCTCAAAAAATGAGGTTTGCGACGGCTTGCATCAACCAAACATTAATCAAAATTTAAATTAAATTTTGTATGGTTACTGGTCAATTATTTGACGAAACTTCTGAAAACTTACTACATAATTTAAATAATAGATTTGATATTTCGTATACTTGTTAAATGCGATACATAACGTTAGAAAATTACTCCATAATTGTTCATGTGGTATACGAAGTTTAACATTACAACCGCACACTTAGACATTCCCGATGATGATTTATTATGAATTGTTAGAGTTCATATTCATATCATAAAATGTTGTATTTAATTTATTATAGTTATTGTACACATAAAAACTGTATTATAAGTCAAAATTCAAATTACTACAATAATACTAAACATGTTTACTAAACGGACATGATATATAAGTCTGCATCATGTACAGCTTTTTCATAAAATAATTAACCGAATTATGAAAAGAAAAATATTTTATTTACACCATGCCTTATTATATATTTACGTCAATATTATTAGATAGTTAAATTGAGATTTTACTCTTTTTCTTCAGCAAAGAAAGACTATCTCACTCTGAAATATAGATTTGAATTTTTTAAAATAAATAGGAATATAGAAAATATAATAGCAATTTATGTTATCATTTTGGGCTAAATATGATTTTGTTCCCTTAACTTTTGTAATTAGTCTATTTTAAAATTTTAGACCAATTTAGTCATTTATCTTTCAAAATACGAGGATTTAGTTATTTTAATTAAATTTTGTTAGATTTATTTGATGTTTTATAGGTATTTTAGGATTGTATTCGAGTTGTTTAAACTCTTTGATAAATTTTTGCTTTAATGTTAAGTCAAATACTATTATGAAACACATTTGAAATGTCAAATAAACTTAACAAAATTTGATTAAAATGACTAAATTCATAAATTTCAAAAGATAAAGGACTAAATTGGTTTAAAGTTTCGAAATAAATTAATTCCAAAATTTACTAAAAATTAAGAGACCAAAACCATATTTAGCCCTATAATTTTTTATTAATTGTATGAAAAGCTCACTTCAAGTTGTTGGAAGTCAAACTGAGTCTCAAAGTCGTTGCCTTAACATTGGAACGGTTCCTCGATCTATATATAGTAGTGAAAAATAGTAGTGAAAACCATGCTTTGTAATGTTAGGAAAGCTAAGTATTTTAGTTCTATGAAAATGAAACATAATTATTTTTTTTCTCCGGTAATATTAATAGAAAAGTTTAAAGAAAAATTTGTCGAGCTGAGAAGTAAAGTGGGTAATTTTATTGTTAACATGGAAAAAGGCGTGTGTTTATTTATTTCACGTGTTAGAAGTGCGCAGAGTGAGCAGATAGTATTTGTCCTCTACGAATAATGCTAAAGCATCAACATCTATATATGCACCTAACCTGGGGGTAGCGGTGGGTTTCATTTGATGCCTTTTCCCTACCTTCAAATTCCATGCACCACTATTGAAGTCAAGGTTAAAATAATAATAATAATAATAATAATAATAAGTAAAAAAAGCAAGTGAGCCTTTAATAGCAGAGAATACAAAAAGGTGAAGGGACATTTATAATATTATAAAAAGAGCATATGGGAAAGACTTTTCATCTTTCTCATTGAAAATTATGCTACCCACTATCTCTGCCAGTGTGGTCGAAACTGCACTCCTTCAACCCAAAGGACAACTCTGGCCATCAGCTATGATTTAATCATCTTTTCTCGGGTACCTACTTTCAGGAGAAGAGATTGAATTAACAAAGAAATTGCTCTAAAGTTACATATAAAATACAAATGGAGTAAGATGAGAAAGAAAGGAAAAGAATATTGTAGAAAACATATAAAATTAATATACGAATAATTAATTGGAGTGATTGGTAAAAGATGATTGTCTGCATAAGCATTGGGCGTAATTAACATGCCGCATATTTGTAAACCGTCCATTATCCAGTTGTACCTAAACAAAAATCCAAGTTGTCGTTTCTATTCCTAGTTGTCCTAATTCACATGCTTCTATGCAAAATAGTATTTAGAAAACTAGTACAGAGATTTTGGAAAACTGATCAACGGAGTAGTCGACATATAAATGACTCTAGAAAGTTTTGTTTACTTCTAATCTTTAGATGAAGAGAATGGAATAATGTCTGTAAAAAATCCCTCTATTTTCACCAAACACTTTGCATGAGTAATGGGGCAAAAAAGAAAGAGCTAATTACATTTGGTGATTTAATTTGGCTGGAAATTAATATTCTCGTCAAACAGCATCATTCAGCGAAACCTCAAACCCTCGAAGAATGCCAATCGTTTAGAACTATACTACAAAATATTGTGGATGAAACATACAAGGCAGATAAACAAAAATATAAAAAGTAAAAGTTATTGCGAACATTATTTTCTTCATCTAAACATATTGCGAACATGTGAATCTCTGCTTGCTTGCGATGCGAAAAATCAGCAACATGTTTATGTAGCCAAAGAAGATGACGTGTCATTATTCTGTTCAAATTGTTGAAGCCCATACGCACATGATTTGAAGATTAACAAGCTGACTAGAGGCTAGAAGAACTCGAAAAAAAAAATTCATACAGAAAAAGTAATTCGATGGCTTTGCATTATTAAATTAAGCTTACAATGCAGATTAAATTTCGGTGCCACTCCACTTATATATAGTTTGGTTAAACACTCGATAAATTAGACACTGGCAGAAAATTGAGATATGATTTATGCCTTCGATACTAAGTATGGATTTAATGTCCCCTCCTTAGCTGCAGTCAAACAATTGTTATGATCTTGCCCACGCACATGCTCCCTTCAGATTTGGCAAAGGGATTGTTTCGTGACAGCATACCCACCATGTGCTCGACAAACAGACGGTGTGACCAAATTTTCAGGATTGGACCTATTTCAATATTACAGAATACTACATACTGTGATGGAAATAAAACAAAAAATGTCTATAATTTGTCATTGTAGAGCATATGCAGTTCTCATTCACATTTGAATGAATAAATAAATATGAAGCATGCAGTATTACAAAACATTTTTTTCATGGGAACAAAGTTTATGAGATCTATTTAAGCTGGATTCCATGAGGACTTATAATGATATTTACTCATCACCCAACCAATAAAAGATCATAAACAGGAATTGATCCGTCTCAATACCCTGTATCAAAAGGGTTCAAGGGTAAAATTGTATTCCAAAAAGCCATGGAATTCGGGAACTACAACTTCTCCATAAGCAAAGGAGATCCAATTAAAATAGATTCTTCAGTTATTTTAAGTTAAGCTGATGCTACAAGTTCCTTTATACAAGAGACAATTGACGAATGAATAAAAAAGATTTGACATTAGCATTGGTATATTAGAACCGGCACAAGTTTTGTTCATGCATGCTCAAAAAGATTGACGCACTATTCCAGTGTTGATTCAAGCACATGCATAACAATAGAAAATGAAAACACAGGTTCTTAATGGCCAACCTTTCCTTCTATATACAGTTTAAGGTGAATAAATGAGAAGAGATCAGACACCACGATTGGGGCAGACATTTGCAAAGTGAGATGGATCACCACACCTAAAGCACCTTCTACCAGAAATAGGATCTCCGGTTGCTGAAACAAATGTTGTGGCAGCCGTATGAGCTCCGGTCTGGCCACCTCTACCATGAGATCCACGTCCACCACCTCGCCTAGGATTGGAGGATGGAATACTATTTGAACGCGTGGCACTTCTGCCTCCAGTTCCGTTATTCAGGCTATCCTCCCATCTGTTGCAGGGTGATAAGGCTTATAAAACTATCTCAAAACCATGCAATATGGCCCCATTTCTATAAACTGTTCAAAAACAAAATCTATCACGTAATTCAAAACAGTCTATGTCTCTTCAAAGTATTAGATTCACAGATTATGTAATGGTGTCCATCATTCACTTGTCAAGAGTCCAGATACTATTAACTACCAAAGATGTGACAGTTACATAATATTGGAATAGATAAACAATGCCAATTCTCCTTCCCTCGTTAAAAACAAGACTAGAAAAGACTGAAATATAATCATACAAAAAAAAAATAAAATTCAAGAGTTCACGTACACAAAGAAGTTGCATTCCTGCGATTGACATGAATAGAATTTCCTTCCCCTGTTATTTGCTGTATTAGCAGTTCTCAAAATACATGGTGTTCCACACGAACTGCATGAAACAGAAGCTTCCCCTGCATTGTTTAATGATTTATAAAAAAAGGCAAAGCATTAAATTTCAAATTTGACAGCTGCAAAATGACTGCAAAAAGCATGATAAAAGAACAAGATTTCCCAACATGATGCACCAAGCTGAGAAGATTACTTTTTGGAAAATAAGTCAGTTTTCCCTTTTTAACATCCCACTGAAAAATATACCCAAGTTATATGACCACAAACCATAACTTGAGAGCTTGAGTGATGATATACAGAAACTAGTAAAGCATTAAAATTTAACACTAATTATCAACAAAAACATTGTAGGGCAATCCGGAATAAAAAAAATTGAGGAAAAGAAAAATAGAGAAAGAGATGAAAAGGATAAAATATGTTGCATTGGTGTCTATTGAATGCCTGAAATATGAAGACATACGAGAAATCTTGAAAATTGAAAAGTATAATAAAACGATTCCAGAACCAAAGCTTTATACGTGGTTAGAAATTGTGTCTTCACTCTTTATGCGGTTAGACCAACAGCTACAGTAAATCGTAGACCAACAGCTACAGTAAATCGTAGACCAACAGCTACAGTAAATCGTAGACCAACATGGACTGAGAATAACAGGAATTATCAATGAAAGATTACAGTGAATAGCTTCCTGGCCTTCCCAATACACAATGATCACCGTGTAACACATTGCATATCACGAGAGTAAATAAATTTGTATCACATGTCATACCAAGCTCATAGAATTAATACAAACCATTTTATGGTAAATTCCTCAATAATCCATCTCCACATATTCCAAAATCAATGTCAGTATTCATGAATCATGATTCACTGAAGCATTTGCTCATATCCCTGTGAAAACACTAGATATCCGAGAAATACATTTATTTATTTCTCAATGTTTCCACATATTCCAAAATCAATGTCTGTCAGTATTCATGAATCATGATTCACTCTAAGCATTTGCTCATATCCCTGTGAAAACACTGGATATCCGAGAAATACATTTATTTATTTCTCAAAATGTCCAAACTGGCATAGGATATTAAAATCCACAGAAACCTTACCGTTATGTTCACTTCTTCCACGATGTCCGACATTCCCAGAGCGTAAAGGACAGTCATTAGAAGAATGTCCTGTTTCTTGACAGTTCATACAAGGTCTTTGTCGTGGGTTAGTATGATGGGCATTGCTCGTTGGTGCAGTTGGTCCTCGAGGTCTTGCTGGAAAACATGATAAGGTATTTTGTGAGCATTCCAATATTTATTCATGGAAACATTGGGAATAGCAGCAAACAGATTAAAACATGAATTCGATCCCGTCCCCAGTCACTGGCTTGTGACCACAATTATAAAACATACTCAATGCTGAAGACTAAAAGAAAAACAACAGGTAAAAACTAGCAAAAAGATTACAATAATATCCACGAAATATATGTTATTGTCCCCTAAAAATGTTTGAATGACATTAATCCACTCAAATTTTGTATTGAAAAATGCCATATACACATTGGTTATTTCTTAAGTATGTTCACCTTAAATGCTTATAACTCTTGTTAACACAACATCCCCCTACATTGATATAATCCAGCAATACTTTTAATAAAGTTTCCAATAATTACTGAGTCATTTAAACAGACCTGGCATGCGAGATCCCCTGCCACATATTTCTGTCAACTGTGAAAGAATCTCGTCACAGCCACCAATGCATCCTACATATCACATGCATTAATCAAACAAAAACATTTTGACTAAAAAAGGGGTTTGAGTCATATTTGAATTAAAGAGCAAATTAAATGAATCTTTTTCCATATTGAGTCTAATTTTTCACTTTTGGCAAATATCAAAAGGGGAAATTAGGTGAAAAGAAATTGATCTTGCAGAGGTGCACCTACCCAAATGGTTGACACTGTAGTTTGGTGGAATTTCCAGCTGCCTGAACTTGAACTGAATTAAGTAAACAGGACCTATAGTATTGTATGCAATCAGATATGATAAAAATATCAAAAATAAGACGCAGGATTAAGATCACTAAAACATAAATAAATTAGAGAGAAATTAGTATTTGTGAAAATGAATTCAATCCTGCTAAAACAGATTTTCGATTCTAGATTCTTTGCTGGGTTTTTTGGTGTTGTCCACTAACATTAAAAATACATTGATATTGGTACTTTAAAAATCATTTTAATATATTTTAAAACTTCAAAATCAGTATCCATTGGTGTATTCCGAAAGTACAGCAAAAAACCAGCACATAAAACCAATCCAGATTTACAACAAGCATTTATATGTGCCTGTACAGCTAACTAATTCAAACTAGAACTTATGTTGGTTAGAATCACAACAGTATGAGATCTAGTATGAGACCTACTGCAGTACAAAGTATTGAAAAAATACAGTACAACACAGTAAAACTACACTCTCAAAGCTATTTTGGTATCTAGGAAACAAAACATCTCCCTACTCTACTCTCACAAATTTCCTAAAATATTTTTCTTTAAAGTACTGCACATTATCACTTCCAACACATCATCATATTCAAGGAAATAATATTGTTTGAAATCTCCATTTCATTCTTATCCTACTTAAATCCCAATGATTTCAACTTAAGTGCTTATAGTCTTTAAATTCAAGGCTTTATTATTCTATTAAGAAAAAGTGGGAAATGGCCACCCGCATTAGTATCTTGATTAAATTAAGTCACTAACCAGGAGTACAAATATTGCACGTATTGGTGGTCACAACTGCTTCTGATAGTGATCCAGGGAGCCACACAGCATTCCTACACTGTTCATTTATTTGTAGACATCAAATTTATATTAGCATGTCAGTTGTGATCTGAAGAAATAGATACAGGCAACAAGGGAGGAAAACCACACAACTATCATAAATCAGTTAATTTGAATTTGGAGAGGATAAAAATAAGATCTGTATCAGATTTTTAATCATGCCTTCTACAACAGTACATTTAAAAATAGGACACGGTGGAGGAAATTATTTTCAAAATATTATCATCAATATGAAGAGGTATTCACAGGACTATGCATCTTAAGTATATACTATTGAAATTTAATTTGTTTACATGACCCAACTTATTGATGCACAGATAATCCCTGTTATCTTACAGAGTTAATGAATCTTTTACTTCTGTTTACATTTGTGTACAGCAGTAGACTACTCTTTTTCATGTAACCAAGTGATAGATAGCAGTTACTTGTTGACACGTAAATACATGTAACTGTTGGAAAGTGTCACATCACCTGCCTCAAGTCTTGGAGTAGGCTTATATGTCTGTTAGATAATTTTACTTAATGTCAACCGGTTTTAACCAAAAATTAACATGATATCAGAGCCTATAGTTTGTATTGGTAATCATCTAGTTCAGCAGGCATCTGTGAAGGGGGAATGTTGGGAAGTCCCACATTGTTTCAAGCAGGAGAACTCATAAGCCACCAAGTTGAAACGGGCTTTGATACCAGTTTGTTACGAAATGATGGGGAGCAATTAGAAATTTATTGTATTTTTATCTACGTGTTTCTCTCTTTTGTCCCGGAGGGCACAGCAAAATATTGGTAGCTGGCAAATCCAAGGGAAGATATGTTGTAACTTTTAACAGAGCAATTAACAGATATCCGGAAAAAGAAAAAGAAGAAACCAACCTGAGGGTAACCCACACATCCAACCATAAAATTGCCATCCTGGTAAATGATAATATAAAAATTAATCAGATAAAAGGTTATGCATCTATTCCTTTTGTGAAAATAAAGAAAAACTAGGTATAGGATTAATTCCCGTTGTGTAGAAAATACACATTGGGTAACATAATTATAATAAAGAAGAATACAGAAAAATATGGACTAAGCCCAAATACACATGATCCTCTAACTAACAATATCTAACACGTTTCAAAACTATAAATGCCATAAACAAAAGGCTGCGGTGAATATTATGATTAAGGAAGTCCTCATACACATTAACAACGAAATTCAGCAAGTATACACATAAGAAAATATGCAGCTGCATTCAAGAAGATATGATAAAACACTTATTACTTAAAACCCAAATTCAAGTAAATCAGTACTGTCATTTATATTGTGTTTTACGCTCCAGGCATAAAATTATTTACTACTACCAACAACCTAAATTCCACACATAGACTCCTAGTCTCACGTCATTGGTTAACCACTATATGATGGAATTGAACATGAATGACAACTCTCTTTATTAAATGTAATCATTCCCTTGGTAGGGAACAACTACTGAAAACACATACTCGATTTTTCCTTAGCACCATGTCTGATTCTTGACAAAGTCCGCATCGTCGAACAACCCCCATTGCATGTAGCTCATCGTTTCCAGATCTATTAGATCTGCAATAGTGATTGAAGATACCTATTAGCATTTTGCATAAGGAGTCCATATGACTGAAGGATGAAAGATAATCACCTTTCAAAAAATATTGCCATTGCTTCTAAAAGTTTCCCTTTATTCAATCTTGCCTGCATATATTTACAGATGATCAGACATTGGAGTTCAAAATCTACATAACTGAATAAGCTTGGTTCTGAGAGATTTCAAATAATTGAAAAGGCAGATTGAATGGAAAAACTACATTAGAAAAGTAAATTGAATACCGATAATTTTATTCTCGTGTGCATGTTGTTACCAAAAGAATTGCAATTGAAGGCAAAAGATGACAATACACCGAAAATTCTAATTTTGCTCATGATCCCTCACCCGCCCCCCCCTACACACAAAAAAAAAGTCCATCAAGTGTGGAGAAAAGACATAAGCCCAGTTCGTCGCAACAAGCATCAGGACAGTTAGACTGCTCTGCCAATAAATTTTATGAGCACAGAGCACATCTGACTTTACAAAATGACATCTAAGGGAGTTTTTATAATTCAGAAAGGATTAAATGCACAATTAATAATGTATTGCTGTTATACTTAACTGAATAGATACATCACTTATAAAAATTATCCCATCTACAGAAATTTTTTGCTTACATAACTATTATACTCAACCCTCCGCTATATTCCCTACAGTTTTAGCTTCAAATCCAATGCTTTAAGTTGCTCATTGTCAAAGGATAGGGAAAAGGCCAGTGAACTGGCCTTCAGGATTGATTCCATGAAGTAATTAGACACAAAAAGGGCTAAAGTACATTTTCAATCTTCCTTTAATTCCCGAGTTTAGTCTCCCTATTTTTTCCCATGGTTTTAGTTCCCTATTTTAGAATTCCGCAATTTGATCAAATATTCAAGTTTGTATATGTTTCTTTCTTTAACTGTTTACATTTTAATAATTTAAATCATTTCTTAGTAGTACTCTAAATGAATATATTCGATTTGATTTCAGTTGAATAAAAATAATCAGAAAAAAAAAACATACAACATTATGAATTAAGCCAAAATTACTGAGTTCTAAGATGTAAGGACTTAAACCACAAAAAAATATTACAATTCAACCAAAAAATAGTACAACCTATTAGAATGTAGGTTTAAACTTAACTCATCTTCACAAAAACCAACTTATAAAGTGAGGATTGTCCCCAGTTATATTATGTAATTTGACTTTATCTCTAGTCGATAGGAGATTTCCAACATAACCCAACCCACAAACATGGACTCGTCACTGAACTCCCTGCACAAGGCATTGGACACAACAAGTCCATATAGAATTTTATAAAGAATAATGATATTTTAACCCATTTTTTCTGACCCACTTTTAACCCACTACTTCAATCACCGTTAGATCATCTATTTTGATTCTTTTTAGTGATGTGATGTGATGATCTAATGGTGATTAGAATGATAAGTTAAAAGTGAGTTAAAAAAAGTGGATTAAAGTATATTATCCTTTTGTAAATAAAGTCCTTCACAGGTCCCTCACTAGGGTTCCATAAAGGTACGTACAGGTACCCATAGTAAATTCTCAAATACTTCGAGGACCTAGAAAATATTTGAACAAGAAAACTGGTCCCTAAATTATTTGAAACTTTGCACATAAGTCCGTGTAGTTTGCAGAATCCTAGAAAAGAACCTATTGAAAGAAGTCTCAAAATGTTAAGAGAAACAAATCAATTTAACCTTTCTAAAACAAACAACCAATTATTATTACTATCTAGACGGGTGACTATTATATGCCAAGAAACCTAAAATAGTTTGCAACCTCAATGATAAAGAAAATTTTAAAATAACAATTCAAAAAGTTTCAATTTTAACATAATTGCATGGGTTTACAGAACTTCTGAATAACAAAACATAGGTAATAAGTAATAACTTAAAAACCTCAAGAAACAAATAATTGCTACTTACATCTAGGAAACAAGCCTCCATCAGCTGCAAGCTAGTTGCCAAAACATCAGCTTTGCTTTTATTTCCTTCACTAACAAATTTCATGTCACGCTCCATAACTGCTCTAAGATAAGGTTTCCATAGTTTATAACTGAAACCTCACCGGTAACAAAAGGCAAAGGCACAACAAAGTATACATTAGGTTAACAGTGTCACAAGGTAGATTGCAGATAGGGAAAGCAACATGCTCAGTAAGGAAAAGGATGAAGAATTAAATGTGAAAATCACTTTTTGGATTCAACCACAAACAAGGAATTTAAGTTATAAAAAATAAACTATTTGACAAATGATTTCCGCTTTTCAATTAACAACCAAAATAATTAATTGAGCCAATAGCTGAAAAAATATTAACCACGCTTTGAACACCATCAATCATCTGAAACATTATTAGGATGAACCATACATTCATCACCTTTAGCTGAATGGTTAATTGTCCTTAAACTAGAAATATCTTTTCTGATGATTCATCTTTTTCTTTCCTTATTTTTTCAAAAAATAAATGATTGCATCTAACTGACAAAATAGAAATCCACTCAAGTTAGATCAAGAATATATTAATAAGATTAAATATGAGATTAGAGACAATTTTAAAATGAATAGAATTACTTACCCCATGTCGTCATATCCCATAACAAGTGCCTCACCCTGCAATAATATCAAGCTCGTCACTAATAACAATGTGATATGAAAAAATATCATAATTTTTTTTGTTTATTGTGCAAGTGCATCTTTGAGAATTATATAGATTATAACTAAGCTAATAAAAAGAAAAGATTCTTCAATGAAAAAATTCATGAAAATACAGAAACGTTTCCAATTTTTTGTTATATTGATCTACTTCCATTTATGCAAGTAACAACTAGAAGGATACAACTAAATCATATCTATAAAATTAAAAATCATGTCAAATCCCACATCGCTCTGTTGTGCTGCTCTACTGCTCTATATGTAATAAAATTAATAATAGGCAATAACAAGATTTAATGTCATGCTATGGTGAAAGAATCATTTAAGTAGACTCCCATGATAGATTATTAACTCTTTGTTCAGGCTGTATATTTAATTGTTGTAAAATAAATTAAATGCAGGAACACATAGAGACACTAGTAAGTTTGTAAATGTATTAATTAGTTCACATATATGTATGGGTCAAAGTCTATTTCTTAACGTTCAAAGTAAAGCCTCACATAACTGTCAATTAAGCCAGATGGTTGACAACTTAATATACACATTCAGTGGTCAGCATATTAAATTTTAGAATACTACTACAAGACAGAATTGGTTTTATTATATGAGATATTCACGTAATGACCTATATACAGCATCCTCTTCTAGCCCAATAATCTTATATAGTAACTCTTCTTAACAAAAGTAAACAAAATTCAAGACAGCCAAGAAAAATATGACCAGAGAGATAGAGTGAAACGAGTCTGAACTGCAAACTGTAAATTAACAGTATGAACTTACAAGATTAGTTGGTGTGAAACGAGTGTTAGCATCCTTAGTTGCATAAAATCGATCAAGTAGCTTCTTGATGTGATCATGCATCGTAGCATCTGTACCAATACCCTCCTTTGAGAACAAATAAAACAATAGGTATACAATTGTCAATATCTGGTGACACATAATTGGACTTGTGCAAAACAAAGTATCAAATTTCTAGTCAGTCAGATTCTAAATAATTCTCACCTTGTCCATGCAACTCAGCAAATCAGCTTCACTTAAAAGTGGTGGTGGTCGGGTTACTCCTGAATCAAGGATTAATGTTGTTGGAATGAACTGCACTATCAATAGCACTGTCGTGAATATTTATTCTTAGATTTTTAAGAAAATGAGAAAGGATTGAAGAAAGGTAAAAATGTATTACTGGATGTTTTGGTACACTGTAACACAAGAATCTATAAAGGAAAATATGAAAAGGGTTCAACTGGAGCTGAACTGTAATACAATCCTAACAGTCAACTGACAGACAGGAAAACATACACTCCAGCAGGCTCAGAATAAGGTCACCACCCCTATCCTACCTTACTCTAACATCTTCAGCTCGGATGCAAATAGCATACGTTGAAACACGAACCCAAATATTACATCTATAATATGTAGAAAAAATATCAAAAAATTGAGTCTAGGATTACAAGGCTACATGAACCATAATCCAAGTGAATGTGTAACATCTTAGACCCAGACCCTCACTACTAACGCTGGAAATTTGAAGTGTGAAGTTGCATGATTGGCATCTAAAATGCCATGATAACGCTATCAACATAAATATTAGATAGGTTTTAATTCCATATTAGAATTTAGAAATAAACATAGTCTAGCTCAATGCCGAAATTTATCTGTATAGGAAAAGGATCACAAAAGTTATATTATAAAGTGTATTTTTGGTAGAAGAATATTAATTTTATTATCCTACATTGATCAAAATTATATTACAGCTATATAGGCAAAGACTATTAATAGAAAATCTAAACACCCTCATTACATAATAAATAAAGGAGAATAAACCCCCGTCCCCCACATGTTGGTGCATTGATGTCTAGCATGCCCAACTGATGAGGAAAATGGCAAGTGGAGCTTCACACAGAGCTCTGCTGCAACAAAAAGGTCAACTCTCTCATGGTTATAGGCACATTAAATAGATACTTGAGGTAATACATGAAAAATTTTACGTTTGGATAACTTTTGCCATAAAAACAAAATTTGCCAAACTCCTAAATATTCAGCTTCTAATATGGAACTAAATACCACAGTGGAGCTTGCACAAGAATAAGTAATTTATCAAAATGTGTCATAATGGGATTTGTTGTGTTGAAAATTCATCAGGAAACTGACAATTATGACAATGAACACCATGTTGATGAAAATGGCAAGTGCCAGATATGACACGACAAAATAATACAACAAAGTAATCAATGACTAGTACAAGAATGTTTCATAAAATCTGATGCTATAATTCAAAGCAAACCTGTTGACCAATAGTATATGTTGGAATCAGTGATCCACCCCAAGATTCGTAGTGATAAACATCCAAGTAGTTTTTCTGATCAGATTACAATCAGACAATAACATAATCAGAAAATTTGTAACTTGCCCCTAACATATATGAAATGCTTAGTAAATAAAATTAAAAACATTCAGGGATAGACATGCACCACACGAGATTTAGTAATTCCCAAAAATAATTGAATGCTAAGTTATCACTATATAGATTTGAGTTCGTAATTAGTTTGATAGTTCATACAGCAACAAATAATCAAGGAGGTTCAAAATATGATTAAGGAAGCATGAATAGGCAGTTCTTGTTGATGTTTAAGTGTTGAAAAAGAATTTTGAATGATTCAAACAGCATGACGTTGGAAAAAACCAGCAAGAACCATTCCTAAATAGGCTCTGTACAGAATAAAATCAAAGTGCAGTAAGCTCGTTGTAGCTTTAAGGAGACTTTTTCAATCTGCACCTTCACTATTGCTGATTAGTCAGCAATTCACTCCCTTTAATTTTAAGAAGGACAAGAAGGGATTCTTAATCCTTTATTTCTCTTAAGAAGTAGATTTTAAGTCTAATTCAATTTTACAGAATCAACTTATAAGATAAGGTTTACAAGTAAATTGTTCTTATCTCTAACAGTCGGTATGGGATCTCCCACACACACCTCTCATGTCGAGACATCTACATCTCGAGTATGGAACTAGATATTTGTTAGAGGTCCGATAACAAGTGGCACAATAGGCCCAACAAACAACATATTTCTTAAGGATAGGCTCTAAATGGCTCTGATACAGCTTTAAGTCTAACTCAATTCTACAAAACCAACTTCTAAGATGAGGTTTGAAACAATCAATAGTATCATCAACTTTGATAGCAAAAATTCACCTACAACCAACAACAAATTTCCTAGAAGGTAAAGGAATGAGTTCCCAAGTTTCACTACTCTGAAGAGTACTTATTTCATCAAGAATGGCCTAACCCCAATCAGGATGGGCAAAAACATCACCTACAGATTATGGAATTGACATAAAGGAAATAGACAAAAAGACAAGAATGAAAGATAACCTACGATAACTCAAAGCAATACAATAAGGAGATGGGTTACAAGTAGAGTGTATATCTTTACGAATGACAATGGGAAGATTAAATTCAATTGTCAGAGCCAAAGGGGATGGAGGAGTTAGCACTATAAGAGAGTCATCTAGTGGACAATGGGTACTTTAATGATGACAATCAAGGTGACAAGCTCGATCCTCAACGGGAGAATTGTTGACGGCAAGATTGTTGAGTTGCATTAGTTGTCTCATGACGTAGGTCGAGTGAATTAAGTCATAATCAAATCATCACACTTAGGCTACTACACTTTTAAGTAGAAATAGTTGTGCTATGATCATTAGCTATAACTTTTAACCAGTGTTATCAATGTCGGATAACGGAAAATATCGGCAAGCCAAAAATCCGTTATAAAGTTATAACGGAAATCATATCGGGTTATAGCGGAAAGTATAATTTTTGAAAAAATAATTATAGAGAAAGAAGAGAAGTAGAAAAAAATTTGAAAAAAAAGGAGTTGACAGTGGTGGCAGTGGCTGACTGTGGCGGCCGGAGGCAGGTGGCGGTGGCTGATTGTGACGGCAGGCGGCAGTGGCTGACAATGGCAGGCAGCAGCAACTAGTGGTGGCAGTTGTGGCTGTTAGTTGCAGTAACTAAGGCCAAAGTTGAAAGAATAAGAGAAGAGATGTTTTAATTGATATTTAACTGCATCAGTAATATTCTACTGCATCGGTAACTGGTAAAAGAATAAGAGAAGGGCCACAGTAAAATATAAAAGAATAAGAGAGGAGGGTTTCTGGGCTTAGGTTAGGTCAAATAATGTTAGTGGGCCTGACCCAAATTAAACCTCGTAAAACTGATGTAGAGTAAAACGCATAGAAGGATGAAATTAGGGTTTATGTGTGCCAGCCGCTGCCTATCTCATCTCCCACGCTACTCACTCTTCTCAGACACGTTAGCGGCGCTATCTCTTCCACTTTGATATTGTATACTCTTTCTTCAGTTCTCTTTTTTCGCCATTACCGTTTCGCCACCGCCAGCCGCCATGCGAAAAGCGGCCGCCACGAGCCGCCACAGAAAACCCACTTCGCCTCCGTCATGTTGCTGCGGTAGGTTGGGAAACCGCAACCGATGTCTGCCATGGCACCGCCATGGCCGAAATTTGATAACATTGCTTTTAACATAATAGAAGTGCATATATTTCACATAGCTATGATTTAATCAATGGAAGAAATAAGTTGTGTAAAATAAGAAAGGCCTTATACAATCTTAAGTAGTATTCTTGATCTTTGGTTTGAAACCATAAGATATTGAATGTTTCTAGGTGGTATATTAGTTACATGGAACAAAAAGTAACTGTGATTGAGAAGTCTAGTGTGCAAGCAGATTTTTTCACTATGACCTAAGAGATTTGTGAACTAGTATGGATATGAAGATCATACTTGATGGTCTCAAAACTAAGTATTAAGTTCCTATGAAGCTTTTTTGTGGGCAACAAATACCATAAGCCTTGCTCATAATTCGGATCACCATGAAGAATGGAAACATATGGAAATAGATATCAAGAAAGAGTTAGACAACGTTGTTGAAACACCATATGTTCTCCTTCAATAGGTGACTTAGAAGATGTTCAAAGGGACTACCCACAAAATGATACCAATATTTTACTAGAAAACTAAGAATAATAAACATCTATTCACCAGCATGACAAAAACTGTTGTAACCTGTAAAATATGAAGCATGTTCTTACTTCCTTTAGTACAGATATAATTAGATTTATTCGTTTGTTAGTATTGATTGATGATCCCTAATTTGTAATAATCAGGAATGATTTGATGTCCATAATTCTAGCATTACAATGAAAGTTGTATAAATAGTAATGTTTATACGTTTGAATGATCAGAAAATAATATATTCATCCTTCCTCATAATCCAAATGCTGCAAATAGATCCAATATTTGTCTTACATGTTAGAATAGGTGCAGCTCAATATTACATCCTGTTGAGAATAAAGAAAATAGGGTTTAAGATTAATCTCCCTTGTGTATAAACCACACTAGGGTAATCTATTTATAATAGAGAAAAGTACAATTAAAAGGAGTAATTGAAAATAAATAGAGTAAATACAAGATATTATTTGATATTGTGATTAATAATATCTAACAATATCTTAATAATATCAAACAATATCTAACACATCCCAATATGGGATATCCGCATCATGCACAACAAACATCTCACCTCTAGAATCACCCTCCCACATGCAGAAAATAGTTCGCCAGCAATATCAATTTCAACGGTGGTTTCAGCTCCTACAGCAGGCTTTGAGACACATGCCAAAAAGTGGCGAACAACCAGCTCATACAGTTTCTGTGTCAATTTAAGAAATAATATGAATGTCCAAGCAACATGCAATTCTTAAAGTAAAAAGAGTGGTATGGGAATTGTCTGACACGGTGTTCTTGGCTCCATCCAGATTCTCCAGTAGAAAATTTTGTGGGGTGAATGGGTGGATGAGCCTTGTCATCATGTCCACCACCTCTAGGGTTTCTCCAAAGCCCTGTCCCAGGGTCCAACAACCGTTGTGCATATACTCCCCACTCAGGATGCCCTTGTTGTTCTTGCACAATTGTCTACAATTGGAAGGAAAATAAAAAAAAAGAAAAATGAAAGATCAGTCATTCAGGAAAAAAACTTTACTAAGGATTAAGGGTGAAACAACAATATTGTTAAAACAAGACAGGTTGAACAACACAAGTCAAAATCTTAAAGCACAATAATTGAGTATGGTGGCTGTAAAAGCCAGATCTTCTTTACCTGCATAAAAGAATATATTTAAATTTCTACTACCATATATTACAAAAGAAAATTACCTGACGTGTATAAAATAACTAAATATTAAAACGCTAAGTGCTTCCAATAACATTCAAGGCAATAAGTATAATTTTTAGCATAAATAGTCTTAAATAGGACTTCTTGTAAGATGATGTGTGCTTTGTGCTAAACCTAGTTACTAGATATATCTAATAAAATTCTTTTCACTTCCCTCTCACATGATATTTGATATATTCAAAAAGATTATAAATATGAAATATGAAATACTAAGAGAGGGAAACACACTCTCAATTTCATTCCAATTCCTTTATATCTTTCTGAAGTTGGTATCACAGCAGGTCGATCTCGCTCAGCCAATCTCAATTTGTTAAAGGAATGTCATTGTCATTGTTATTTGCGGCCATTGTAGTTGTCCACTACCGAAGCTTTGTCTTCCAACACTTGGGTCTGAGGTGTCTAGAGGAGTGCAACCCCATCCCAGTGGTTACACATGCCACTATTGCCCTAGGCGAATGTGTCTCACACGCCACCTTCCAATGGTTAGAATCTTTCTAGATCACCATTGTTAGGCTTGCCAGAGCACCATGGGCCCATTTCCACCCTTTGTTCCTCCTTCCAAGATCACTTGGTGTGTCTTTTAGGTTTCTATCTCCTGAAACCCTAGGTTTCCCTATCTAAAAACCCTATTTAAATTTTGTTCTTCTCTATTGTATTATTAGACTATGGCTTTGCCTCTATTATGCTCATCATATCTTCAAGAGCTATATCATCTTTTTTTCAAGATTCCTTCCATAACTTCTGAAAAATTAGATAGGAAAAATTACTTGTCATGGTCTGCCCAAGTGGAACTTTGGTTCCTTGGCCAAGGTTTGCATGATCAATTGTAAGAAGATGGATTCAATACCACTAGATCAAATTTAACGGTGGAACAAAACTTATTCTTAGCTTTGTGCTCTACTTTCGCAATTAGTAGTGCCCAATATTTTGAGTACTCCAAGATCCTTCAAAGCATGTAATCTTTTTCAGAAAAAAGCCCAAAATATTTGAGAATGATATCCAAGACCTCTACAATTCAACTAATCGATTGGTTCTCTCAAATAGCCTGATAATGACATGATGCCTTTTATTGTTGAAGCTCAACTAGAAGTTGAGGAATTAAAGGTGTTATTGAAAGTTGACTCACTAGATGAGATAAAAAAAAAGAAATTGGATAAATTTTATATAGTTATAATCCTTTGTGCAAATCATCCAGAATTTGATCATGTTAGAGGTCAAATTTTGACTGGTTAAGAAGTTCCTTCAATGAAAAACTTGATAACATGGCTCCTTCGTGTTCCAACACTTAAGAATAGAAATATTCATGAATTTGTTGAGTCTTCTACCATGGTTTCTACTTGAGGAAAAGGAAGTCGTCTAGAGGAGGGTGTGGTGGTAAAAGATGTCCTTAATGCACATATTGTAAAAGAGTGCATAACACCCAAGATAATCATCACTCATTACATGGCTTCCCTGACTGGACAGCCAATATTTCCAAAGCTGAAGGTTTTGAGCCAAAATTCTCTACTGAAAAATATTAGGAGTATTTAAGGTTGAAATCTAAAAACCAAGCCCAATCATCTACATCTTCCAATTTCTCAACAACTTCACTTCACAATCTATGGAGAGTCAAAATCCATGGATTGGTGACACATAGTCATCTGTATATTTTTGGTAATATCTCTTCTTTCTCTTCTCTCTCCTTACCTATAACATCTCATTTCGTAACCAACAAATCTAAAGTACCTTCCCAAGGAATTGGTCGGTCAAGTTGCTTTTTCTCCTTCTTTGTAAAATTTAAAGATGGTTCCTAAACATAATTGTCTCCAAACTTTGGAATGTGAATAATATCAATTAGGAAAAGCTGTTAAGTTTTCTATTGCTTAACATTTTGAATCTAGAAGTGATTATGCTTTTTCCATTATCCATTTTGACATTTGGGGACCAAATTGTGTGTCATCTTTTGGTTTTACATATTTTGTTACTATCATTGATACTTAGGTTTATCTAATGAAAGATCGTTCTGAACTTCTATCAATTTTTATGTCTTTCTTTGATGAAATCAACAATCAATTTGGAAAAGTAATCAAAATCTTAAGAAGCTATAATGCTAAAGAACATTTTTCCTCTTAATTATCTAAACTTCTAAGCTCACACATCATTTTGCATTAGTCTACTTGCCCTCGTACACCTAAGCAAAATGGAATAGCAAAAAGAAAAAATAGACATATTATTGAAACTACTCGTACCTTATTGCTTGATGCAAATATGCTTGTTCATTATTAGGGTGATGCTATCCTAAATGCTTTTTATCTCATTAACAAAATATCTTTTTCTCTTCAAAATAAAGTTCCCTACTCCATTCTATTTCCTAAAGAACTCTCTTATTGCTCCACATGTTTTCGATTGTGTATGTTTGGTTCATGATATATCTCCAATTTTAGATAAACTCTCAACTAGAGTCATCAAGTTGTTTTCTAAGCCTATTCTCGAGTTCAAAAAGGATATTGATATTATTCTCATGAGACAAAGAAGTACCATATGTCAACCAATGTCATGTTTTTTGAACCAACTCCTTTTTTCCCTACACAAAATTCTAATTCTTTCCAACATGTTCTACTTGTGCCCTTAATTGAATATTTCGTTCCTTTTGCTCCTGTCATCCAAAATACCATAAAGTCCTATTGAACCATCTTCACCAGCTTTTGTTACCTATCAATGCAAGAACCAAATGGCTTGCCTAGTACCCCAAGGTGAATCCTCTTCTGCAAGTCCTTAATCATCACCTAATACCACAACTCCTGATTATGATGACTCAAGTCAACAATTGTCATTCACAAAGGTACTCGATCTACCTGTAATCCTCACCCTATTTACAGTTTTCTTAGCTATCACAGGTTGTCTCTTTATTTTTCTTTTATTTCTTGTCTCTTTTATTACTATTCCTAAAAATGTGACAAGAACACTTGATCATCATGAGTGGCAACAAGCCATGAACACTAAAATGCAAGCCCTTAAACCTAACAAAGCATGAAAGTTGGTTCCTCTTCCTTCAAGAAAGAACACAGTAGGTTGTCGATGGGTCTACACCATTAAGGTTGGACCTCACGGTGAAGTTGGTCGCCTCAAAATTGGTGACTAAAGCATATACTCAGATATATGGGCTTGACTACACTCATAATTTTTTTCTAAGTTGGCCAAAATTGCTATTGTCAATTCTTTTCTTGCCATGGCAACCATTCATCATTGATTCCTTCATCAACTAGATATTAAAAATATTTCTCTACATGGTGATCTAGAAGAGAAGGTCTACATGGAGCAACCCCTTGGGTTTGTTGCTCAAGGATAGCCCGGTTTGGTTTGTAAGTTGTGTCGCTTTCTCTATGGTCTCAAGTCCTCATGCTATGTTCAGAAAGTTTAGCTCCATTGTTCAATCCTTTGGGCTCAAATGCAGAGAGAAAAACCATTGTTTCCTATTGTCACACTTCTCCTAAAAAGTGTGTACTTAATTGTGTATATTGACAATATAGTGATCACAGGAAATGATGTTGGTAAAATCTCTCCATTAAAGGAACACTTATGCCATCATTTTAGACCAAATATACTGGAAATCTCATTTTTTGGACATAGAAGTTGCCCAATCAAATGAAGGAGCTATAATCTCTCAAAGGAAATACGCTCTTGATATCCTAAAAGAGAGAAGTATGATTGATTGTAAACTAGTGGACTATCCCATGGATCCAAATAAAAATTAATGGCAAAACAAAAAGAAGCTTTCTCCAATCAATAAAGATATAGAAGACTAGTTGGAAAAACCGTATATCTTACTATACCTAGAACAAATTTGTCCTTTGCAGTTAGTATTACGAATCAATTCATGCAAAATCGTTGAATTGGTCACTAGAATGTTATCATTCATATTCTAAGATATCTTAAAAAGGCTGTAGAACAAGGACTACTTTAAAAAAATAAAGGGAATACCCAAATTTTTGGATATTGTGACACTGATTGAGCTAGTTCTCCTATGGAAGATGCTTTACTACATGATATTGTGGTTTCCTTGGAAGAAATATTATCTCGTGGAAAAGCAAGAAGCAAAATGTTGTTGTCCAATCATCTATTCAAGTTGAGAATAGAGCAATGAGTAAAGAGCAACGACATACCTCACTTGTGAGCTCATATGGGTAAAATAGTTCCTATAAGAATTAGGTTTTCGTGACATTCAGCCAATGAAGATGTATTGTGATAATCAAGTTGCTCTCCACACTACTTTCAAGCCATCATCCATGAGAGAACCAAACATATTGAAATTAATTGTCATTTAATTCGAGATAGGTTGTTGTCCAACGAAATTTGCATTGAGTTTGTCAGATCAAATAATCAACTTGCAGTGCAGATGTTTTAACACAATCCTTTAGAGGTCCTCAAATTGAATTTATTTGTTTTAAGCTTGACACATACAAGTTGTATGATCCGGCTTGAGAGGAAGTGTTACAATAAATAGTCTTGAAAAGGAGTTATTGTAAGATGATGTGTGTTTTGTGCTAAACCTAGTTCCTAAATGTATCTCTTTGAATTCTCTTCTCTTCTTCACTCTGTACATTGTATCTAATGTATCCAAAATGATTATAAATATGAAATCCTACGAGAGGTAAACACACTCTCAAAGTAATTCTAATTCCTTTGTATCTTTCTCAAGTATACTATATTAATTTCCTCCATGGTTCAACCTATGCCAAAATGTCAAAACTAAGCCCCTTTCTTTTTTGTGTATTAGAAGACACACAAAAAAAATGCATATAACTACAACAGCTCTGTCAAACAATTAAAATTCTCAAGTGATGCATACAATATTTTCTTACGGAAATAAAAAGGAATCAGACAACATCCATGTCAAATAGCATGTTCTCCGTGACCATAAAAGTGAAGGCTTCCCCATTTCAAATGACAATTCAGGTTGATTACCACATGCAAACTAGCAAAATTCTACTCCTCTTTTCTCGTATCTTTAAACCCAACTATCCAGTAGACCACAACTGTGATAATTATTCATGTTTAGATAGATGAAAAAGCTAACCCACATGCAAATCAGTCCTTGAAGAAAAATTGTCAGTCTCTGTACGGGGATAACTGATGAAACCAGCTTGGTAAAGTTCTTCTGCCACCTATAAATATTTAAGTAAGTTGTAAGCATAGTTGCATATAAAAACATCAAATCTGTAAAACTATGAAAAAATAGAATTGGAATAAAATAACAGAAGTATTTGCCACTCTGAACTTGCCCACAAAATTGTTATTTATATAAATCTTTTAATTCATCACAGTCACTATACAATCAGACATACACATAAATGGTGAGATATTATTCAGACTCCAGATAACAATGACACCAGCACAAAAGCTTTTAGGAATACTAGCAAACATCGCATGCCTTTAAATGGCATAACATGCACACACAATACCACATATGATATCGTATAGAGAATTATGGATAAAATGTTTGATAGTTAAACTTCTTCCCACTGACGTGAAAGTCTTTTATGTTTTACTTTGGCATCATCTAGAAGTATATTGTTTCTTCTTTTAAACACAATAATCACAGCTTATTACAAATCATTTTTTATAAAGCTGACAGCTTGAAATAGACATCACCATTAGCAGAAAGCACACAAACAAATGGCAATGTCCGGTCACCTTCATTGTGTGCTCAGAACTCATCCGGAAGTATCTTGAAGCACGTTTTTCAAGCTCAATGGTATTCAAAGGATGCGGAGGATACTTCAGCTTTTCCTGTTGTCTAACATTTGTCACCTGAAAGGTTATCAATACATGTAACGAAAGAATTAGTCTGCATTCAGCATATGCCCCACCAGATGTTTTAAAAAAGACTCACTGTTGCTGTTGGTTCCTCAACACACATCTCATATATTATAACTGCACATGTATAATCAAACAAGTGGCCCCGCCTGCCAAATGAATTTTAGATTAAATATTAGCCTGCAGTCAGTGAAACAACAAGAATCATGAATGTATCAAAACATTAAAGCCTTCGTATCTTACATCCAGCTGAACTTAGCAATGCGTCCATCTGAATCATGAGCGCAGTTGATAAACCAAAACTGTTCTGGCTCATGTGCTTGTATCTCCCAATATCTTTCCACGACAAATCCAAGTGTAGGAAACTGTAGTAAAAAAATACAACTAAAACTCACAATAAGAATCAATAACGTTTTAAGCACAAAAGTCTCGGTGCTATTTTCAATAGAAGCATACCTGGCAAGGGCCGTAACTTAGGACTAGGTTTCTGCCATCCGTAGCAGTGTCAATGACAAAAGCATCTTTCATCAACATGGTCTGGAACCTCGTGAAAGAAGCGCCTATACGGAGATCTATTTCCTACAAAAATAAAGCTAGACAATCATCCTCACCACCAGCAAAATCATGTAATAGTTAACATATAAAACAAAAAGGCAATTGCGTCAAACCCTAGTTTTAATTTCCTACAAACATATTCACGGATAAAATCAGCACCTTCTAAGTCAGAAAAGGGTGACTACTCACCTGCCTAGCATCGACAGCATCAGCAAGACATTTCTTGGGCTCCTCAAGATTCTGAACAGCATGATGGATCTCTCTATGAAAAACAGCAACAATCAAACAACAACAAAAATAAAAGAAAAAACAACCACCACAACAGGACACAAAGCAAAGCTGAACCTCTCAATCAATGCAGAAAACCGAGCCCGTTTTATATTAAGACGAGGATTCACCGCAGTACAGACGTCAACCACTTCAAACGCAATGTTCTCACCCTCTCTATCGCAATCGAGCCACAAAACAAGCCACTGGCACCTCCTCGCTTCCTCCTCCAGCGTCCTCTTGATATCCTTTTTGTCCTAGGGTTAACAACGCAAACAATTTGCAAGGGAAAATTAAACGCACACTGACACAGAGAGATAAAGAGCAACGATGTTCTTCGATGCGAACCTCAGGGACGTATTTATTGACAGGGGCGCGGAAGAGGTCGGCGGGGTTACACGCGTGCCACTTGCGGTAACGCTCGTCGAACTCGAGCTCCATGAGATGGCCGGTGACGGAGGTGAAGAGCATGTGGCAGGGTTGGCCGCGAATGGTGTAGTTGAACTCAAAGATCTTGTTGTAGCGGGAACGCCCCTCCCGCATTCTCATGCCCTGGTTCCGGGAGAGGATGGCGGAGACGGACTTCGCCACAGAGGGCTTCTCCGCCACATTCAGAACGTTCATGCTGCGCGCACCAACGCGTTGGTTCGTGAAAGGAAGATTAGGGTTTCGGCGGTTACGCGATTTTCGTTAGCGATGAATAAGTGTTACCAGCTAGTGCGAGCTCCGGCGAGGAGAGGTCACATTTTGAAGTTCAAATGAACGGGAAAAGTTTCTTCAGAATGTTTCTGGGTTAGCGGGAAACAAATATAAAATATAAAATAAATAACAATAGTAATTAATTGTTTAAGACAAAATGCTAATCGTTTTTATATTTTTACCATGAAAACCAAACTTTTAACCGTATTAGAAAAATTAAGACAAAATACTAATCGTTTTTATTTTTCGACCATGAAAACCAAACTTTTAACGGTATTAGAAAAATTATATGCAAACTAAATTATGTGTGAATTATTACAGGAATGACTAATATTTTAGATTGCGTATTATACACAATAAATATTTATTTTATATAACTATTTTGTAATCAATAAATATTTTGAAAATTGTAACATGTATTACAATTAAAAGTTTAACAAAACAGTAAACATGAGGATTTAGTTTCCAAAACAAATATATGATGACTAAGTTAGAAGAATACAAATACCTGCATAAAAAAGTTTTTAAGCAAACCAAATGCTACTAATGATAACAACTTTAACTTCTAATCGGTAAGAATTTTTACAATTTTTAAGATATTTAATTATATTAAATTTAAATTGATATTATTTATTATTATTTTATTTTTAAAATGTTTATTTCGATAAAATAATTCAAATTTATTAATTTTAAATATCACATTCTCGCTTACATAAAACATTTGACCATACATTATGCTATAAAAGCTTTCCCCATGCGGGAAAAAACGAACTAAATTGCACTACACTATATAAAAATGCAGTGAACTATAAAATAGTTCACATGAACTGAATTCAACTAAAATATAATTCAGACGGACTGAACTGAACTATTTTTTCTTCTGAGAAACTGCATTGAATTGAACTATAATATGAACTGAACTATTATAAATTGAATTGTTTTTCAAACAACACTATTTTTGAACTAAACTGCATTATTTTTGAACTGAACTACATTACTTTTGAACTAAACTGCACTAATTTTGAATTGAAATGCACTATTTTTGAACCAAATTGTACTAGTTTTTAACCAAATTACACTAATATTGAACCGAATTACACTATTTTTGAACCGAACTGTACTATTTTTTAACTAAATTGCATTAATTTTATTGTATATTGTTGTACTATGCAATAGTAATCTAACGTTTATAATTTAAAAGTACACAACATGAGAAAATTTTGTATTTTAGGAATCCTATTGAAAACAAGCAACATTTCTCAACAAAACCAGCATCACATACATAATACTTCAATACACTAAAATCAAAATATTAATACATCTTAACATATAGGTTCTCCCATAAACGAAAAAAAAATATTAATACATCTTCAATCATCTAAATTAATAACACTTAAAGATCTCACTTCATATTGAGAAGTTATATCTGCAACATCCTATTTAAATAATAACCTTAATTTAAATGAAATGTCACACAAATAGAATGAGAAACAAAGTCAAGGAGTATAACGTTACTCCTGACTAATATCCATAGAAAATTCAGGAAAAGATTTAAGGCACACCACGATGCTAGATACAAAGTGAAGTAAAAGATTGACAGTAATTCAAATAACTCCCTAGATAAGACAATACATAGGTCTTAGCCCTAAATGAAAGTTGGAATCCAACCTAGAGAGGCTACGTAGCGGAATCATCATTTCCCTGTTGACCACGGGTAGTCCTCGCATATGCTCACATCAATAAATTGATGATCATCGCAAAGAGAGAAAACCACACCAGACAGAACATACAACAAACAGAAGGGTAAGCTAGAGCAAAAAACAGTTTATCATACATTTATATACATCTCCACAATCCAAAATGCATATGTCACCCAATCATGTTATGACTTGCACACAATACACTAAGACTCGAGACACGACTCATCCGAATACATATAATTAGTCGGATTCAGCGGATGCTTGCACTTGTGGTGGACTTCCCTGCTCTACCGAGCTAATCGTTACAATGTCTCATCTCCCACACACAAGGTTAGCCTTTAATGGGTTCCAAGCCTCCTGCTACTCTCACAACTAGAGTCAGTACGCTCTATGTGAGACTAACTGACTCTTTAGAGTGTCAGGATGTAACCTTACCTTGAATCCTTACTAAATTATATAGATGGGGCACCACCATGAACTCCCACTAACATGGGTCATGGAATTACGTCCCGACCAACTGAGGCACCACCATGAGGTCTCACCTAGAGACTCATGGAATTACACTTTAACCAACGAGGCACTACCACGAAACTATCGTGGAATTACGCCTTAACCACATACAAATCATGTTTGACCATCCAATATGTACTGGTCATGCATACAAATCTCATGCCAACATTTATAACCAACCTTCATTCATGTTCCATACTAAAACCATACCAAACTCATCATTTTTAGCCCATGAATCATTCTATATATGCATCATACCCAAATCATGTTAAACTCATCAATTATAGACCATGATTCATCTTGTCCATACACAATCACTAGATTCATGCCTAAAAATGTATAATTTGTCCAAACATATGACCAACATCCAAAAACAAAGAAACCATAAAACAAGCACCCTTATCGCCCAACTCCTCGCTTAGGCAGAAAGGTATCGCTCAAGCGAGCTCCTTTCGCTTAGGTGAGAGCTCGACAAACAGGAACAATGGCCTTCTACACTTTCTCGCTTAAGCGAGACCTCCTCACCTGAGCGAGACATCCCCTCGCTCAAAACGAAGATTGGTCGCCTGAGCAACAACTCACGCAAAAGACCTAGGCGAGCCTCTATCAGTCTCGCCTAGGCGAGGCACATTCGCTTGGGCGAGAAAACCAGTGCCCACCACTGTAAGACCCGTGAAAAATTAATTAATTAAATAATTAATTAATTAATAAATGTGGGTAGTGGGAGCCTTTATGGCATTAAATATTGATTGATGTGACGTGGAAAAGTACTAGCTTGAGTAGTTGAGAGTACTTGTTTGTGTGAGAGGACTTCGGTTCATGTCTTATGTATCCAATTATGTGTTGTTTGATTTATTATTAACTTTTAATAATATGCATGATCATGTTGAGTGATAACATGATTATAGAATTATGTGAATTATCATAAAACATAAATTGCTTGAGTGATTGTGCATTGAATTGATGATGAGCATGGTATGGGTTCGAACCTTGGTGAACTTAAATTTAAATCTCTTTTTGTTAAAAAGTTAGTTGTGGCCTGAATATGAAAGGGTAGAGAAAACCCTAGCAGAAGGGGCGACCAAGAGGGGCTGAAAAATAACCAAATAATGGGCTTTGAATAGCAATTAACCTCACCATAAGAACCAGTTTTTTTTTTTTTGCAATTACCCACATTAAAACCCTTTATAAGACAAATTTTGAGAGAAAAGAGGGGTTTGGAAGGCTGGTTTTCAGAGAGCTCTATGAGGTACACGAATCCAAGGTAAAACAGTGAGTGGATAGTGAATTAGAAGAGGGTGATTGAAGTGGTTATAAGGCAAGCCCTTGGGGATCAAAAAAGACCTTCCAATTTCAAAGTTAGGTAAGGAATCTCCAGGTTAGGGGAGCTGAACTTGAAATTTTGTGTTGTTGTATAAATTGCATGATTTTGATGTTGTGTGCCATGATTCTCGTACTCAAGCTGTTATAAATTGGTGGTTGAATGATTCCCTTGGATGTTGTATGAGAAATTCAGTATGCCTCTATATAAATGTTATAAGGGTTTGGGGATATATGTTGTTATGGTTCAAACTCCAATTTTTGGTAATCATGTTGGGTTGTAATTAGGTTCATATGCTGATGCACTATTTTCAAGTGTGATGTGTGAATTGGAATGGGATTTAGACATTTTTCTGGTATGTTGTGTGCGTAAACAGGGTCAAAGTTTGTGACTCGCCTAGGCGAAAATAGCAGAGGCTTGAACTCTGATTCTGCTCAAGCGTCTCGCTCAAGCGGAGGGTTTTAGTCCTAGGCAACAGACCATCTCACTTAGGCGAGTGTGTCTCGCCTAAGCGAGAAATCGTGAGGATTTCGTGTTTTCTGCTTGAGTCTCTCGCTCAGACGAGCCTTCCTTGCCTAAGCGAGAAATTGTGGTGTGTTGGGTGTTTTGTTTAGCGCGCCGCCTAGGCAAGGTGCATTAGTCCAGGGAGAAGGATGGTCTCGCCCAAGCGAGAGGGAGCTCGCTCAAGCGAGAGTTTGTGGGTTGTTGATGCAACGTGCTCGCACAAGCGAGAGAGTCTGGCTTAAGCGAGATTGGCATGGGTGCTTGAGCGAATTCTTTTAGTCTAAGCTGAGAATAGTGAAATTGTGTGTTCAAGGCAAGCGATAATACTGTATCGGATTGGTTTATGTACGATTTGTAATGCGTGGTCTACAAGGCTTCTACGATGTCTTTCAAGTTGGGTTTGTTGGTGTTCCTTGAGTTATGGCTCGGAACGTATCCCTTGAGTTGTGGCTCATGATAGGGGTTAAGCATGTGGCATTCTTTGAGTTGTGGCTCGGAATGACATCCCTTGAGTTGTGGCTCGGGATAGCGGATGAACACAAGGAACTCTTGAGTTGTGGCTTGGGTTGGTGAGTGTTGCCGGTGTGAGTGTGCTGGTTGTGGCCAGTACGGATGGGTCCAAATAGATTGCCCTCCTCAGTAATTAGCTGACGAGTTTGGTGGTCTTGGGACGTTACAGACTTTGTTTGTATTGGGAACTCCACCTGGTGTTACAGTGTGTGATCCGTAGCATTGTTTCCCGCACGTGCTTTATCGGTTGTGGCCAGTAGGTGTGGCAGCAAGACATCTTGAGGTAATCACTAGAAGATGTAGAACACGGTTAACATGGTTGTGGCCATGTGGAAGGAAAGAATGAGGTTCCTTTGATGTGAATAGATATCAAACATTGTTGTGGCCATGTGGGATGAAGGGAGGGAATTCTTTTTATGTGTTTTGATATTTGTATATGATTTGTAGATACATGTTTATTTTGTTAGCTCACCTTATCTGCTTGTGTCTGGCGATGATCGTGTACGCGATACATGGGAGCAGATGATGTTGCAGGTGGATCTGGTGAGGCTTAGCAGCGGAGCGGGGAAAAACTCATGGAAACAATTTTATAGAGTTTATCATTTATGGTTTTGGAATAAAGTTGTAAACTATTATGAGACTGTTTTGGTAATTTATTGAATTTTTAGAAGATTTTAACTTAGAGTTATCTTTATTATGTAATAAATTATTTGAAATTTCCCGCGTTTTTGGGAAATGGATTTACAATAAATGTGATTTCATTTCTTATTTTATTTTATTATTTGAACCCGTAATATCTGGTCGCGATGTTACAACCATTGTTCCCTCGTGCAACAATCACACAAACGCAATCCCAACGACTAAAAGGCATTTTCATCAACTCACAGTAGCATACAAACCATAAAATCATACAATAGCAGCTAGGCAAGCAAGAAAACGTAAGAAACGAGTGAACCTTAACTTTCCTTACCTGGAAAGTAGCTAGCAAAATACTTTGACGCTAAACAATGGGCAAAAAATCTCTAGGAGCGAACTTGAGAGCTGAAAAACAGCGAAACAAGTTCAAAACGGGTTACCAATGTGAACCATAGTTAGAAACATGACTGCAGAGCTGAGAACAAAGAACATACGGAGGGTGAATCAACTTACGTGAGCAGAAACAATGGAGTTGAGCGAACTCGAAGAGAGAAAATGTCCAAACCCTAGTAGAGCTTCTATTGGGAGGAAAAGAGAGGGTAAGAGCATTATTTTTGCAAAGTGTGGCAGAAATGAGAGGGGTTAAGCTTCCTTAGGGGCTTTGGACACCCTATGGGCCAGCTCTAAGCCCAACTGATTTGGGGGCAGCCCTTAAACATAAGGGCAGAAAAATAATGGGTCTTACATTCTCCCCAACAACAAAATTTTTGACCTCGAAAATAAGGACTTACTAGGAAAATAGGTACGGATATGACTTCCTAATATCCTCCTCTAACTCCCAAGTAGAGTCACATGTCTTCCAGTCCCAAATGAGTTTGACAAGACTGACTGGTTTTCCTCGACGTTCCTCAACTCGGCTATCCTCTAAAGCCACAGGTGGTACTTCCATAGTGAGATCCTCCCTAATCTACACATCCTCGACTTCCAACACATGAGATGGATCAAACACATACTTCCTCAATTGTGACCCGTGGAACACCGGATGGAGGTTTGCCAACTACGGAGGCATAGCAATCTCGTAAGCCACTGGCTCGATCCTCCTCAAGATCTGATAAGGGCCAAGGAACTTAGGAGAAAACTTTCTCGAGCGGAAAGCCCTTCCCACACTAGTGGTTTGGGTCACCCTTAAGAACACACGATCTCTAGTCGCGAATTTCAAGGGTCTCCTCTTGCGGTCTGCATAGACCTTCTGCCTACTATGCACTAGTGCAGAATCGTGTTTTTACATCGCCTTATAGGCCTCGGTTATTGCGGAACCGAAGCCTAAAGGACGCAGTGACATTTTTGAAATTTTTCGAACTCTTTTACCTCGGGTCCCAATCCAACCGAAGCCTATAAGGGCTTTTATGCTTCGGTTATCACTCAACCAAGGCCTATAACATGTCAGAGTTCTCCAAATTTTCAAAATTGCCATCGACAGCAGAGGCTTTGGCCTCGGGTGGAATAGGACCGAGGCCTATTCCACTTTATGCCTCGGTTATTAATTGAACCGAGGCCATATCCCTTATTTAGGGTTTCAAATTCGCAAATCAAGCACTGTTCATCTTCATCCCAAACTCGAAGTTGTTGTCCCTCTATGCGCGAACTCCACCACACTCCATCACACCATTGCACCACCGTCCACCACAGCCACCACTGTTCTCCGACGAAGGTTGTCACTGCTCTATGCCACTTTGTTGCGACGTTGTGGCTATACGCCAACGGTGCAGGAAGGTGGGTTCGTTCCAGCAAGTTCGTGTTCGTGGCGGAGAAGAATGAGGTCCTACGTAGTTCAGGGGTTGTTGCCGCAATGGTCTGATGCGGTTGCTCCGATGAAGGTTCGAAGGTGCTGCTGTGGAGGAACTCTGGTTCGTTCCAGCACCTTTCTCGTGCTTTGTGGTTTCATGTTGGTGGCAGATGACTCGCGTTCTTCTGTTAGGCGCGATCTGGATTGCTTTTGCGTTGAAGATGGAGGCATCGTAGTGATCTCTCACGATTAGGGTTTCGAACGGTGGTGAGGTTTGTTGCGGTGGAGTTCGTGGCGAAATGGTGGTGAGGTTCGTTTGCGGCGAACAATGGTGAGGTTTGCTACGATGAATCTCTAAAAATTTAGGGACTCTATGGCCTCAGTTTCTAGGATAACCAAAGCATAAACGTGGATCTATGGCTTCGGGTCACACCCGAGGCCAAAAACCTTCACCTTTTGGCCTCGCTCCAATATGCTTCGGTTCGGGAATCGGTGCAGAACATCAAAACAACCACTGCCAAAAGCCCTTCCTACACTGGTGCTGAGAGGCCTACATACTATCTCTCACCATTCTCACTTTCTTAGTGGTCTGCTCTAACAACTCAGGTCCAACTAGCACCGCTTCCCCATCCTGATACCAACATAAATGAGTCCTACACTTCCTACCGTATAGAGCTTCATATGGCGCCATGCCAATGCTCGCATGAAAGTTGTTGTTGTAGGTGAATTCTATCAAAGGTAGGACTTCATCCCAAGAAGCTAGATGATCCAGCATACATGTCCTCAACAAATCCTCAAGCGACTGAATCGTCCTCTCGGACTAACCATCGGTTTGGGGATGATAGGCTGAACTCATGGTCAACCGTAAAGTGAATTGTGAATCTCTATGGGAGACTATACTCGAAGGAACTCCATGCATCCTCACAATCTCCTTAATGTACAACTGGACCAACTTGGCCATAGACATTCTCAGATTCATCACCAAGAAATGAGCACTCTTAGTCAGTTGGTCCACTATGACCCAGATGGTATCATGCCCTCTAAAAGTTCGTGGCAAATGGGTCACAAAATCCATAACGATGTTATCCCATTTCCACATTGGTATTTCCAAAGGTTGTAGAATCCCACCGGGTCTTTGATGTTCCACCTTTGCCTTCTGACAGGTTAGACAGGCAGACACGAACTGTGCCACATCCCTCTTCATACCCTGCCACCAGAACGTCTCCTTGAGATCTTGGTACATCTTAGTAATGCCAGGATGCAAACTAAGACGACTTTTGTGTCCTTCCTCAAGGATTAACCGTTTCACCTCAACATCATCTGGTACACACACCCTGCCTTGAAATCGTAGTATACCATCATTACCTAGGGCAAAATCCTTTGCTTCATCTGATCCAAGTTGTTCTCTCATTCGGTTCAAACTAACATCTAATAACTACCTTTCTCTAACTGAGTCCAAGAAGTCACTAGATATAGTCAGAGTACTACACCTAGTGAACTTAAATCCTAACTCCACCTGTAGTTAGAGATGGCAAATAAACCCGCTCCCGTGGGTATTGCCCGAACTCGTCCTCGTTTTGATGGGGAATCCCCACATTGACTGGGTATGGGTATGGGGAATCCCCAACTTTTTCAATTGGGTATGGGGATGTACATATCCCCGTCATAATACCCGTTTCCGCCATATCTCCATCCCGTTTAAATTATTAAAATATTCACAATTAATTAAGTAACCCTATATATATATATATATATATATATATATATATATATATATATATATACCTTCTATTTTTTATTTCTTCTAATTATTTAGTTTGTCATGAAACTCATTCACATCTCTAATATATTTTCATTTTATCATAACCTTTATGTAATTATGTTAAAATAATATATGTCAATTAAAAAAAATTATGTCTCACATTTGAATATTTCTATTATTTTTTAATATTTTTATTTATTGTATATTTTTTCTTTCACGTGAGAATATTTAATACTCTCAATTTAAGTGTTTAATAGCTTAAACCTTTCATTTAATAGGTAGTATAAAAAAATATATGTACTTATTATTAATAATTTTTGTTTCATTGAAGAACTTTTTTGTTTCGCTAAAATAACTTTCGTTATTTCTCCACCATTCAGTATATATGTTGATGTTTAAAAAGTTTTCTTAGATCTCTAAGGTATTTTCATCTTATCATACTCTTAATTAAACATTTGTTTTCCTTTGTGAGATTTCTTTTAATAGTCTCTCAAATTGTTTATAAGACACACATTTGTTAAATTTTTAGTATTTTTATTTGTTGTTTATTTTCATCATGTAGAATACTATTTCGATATATTTTATCTAATTATTTTTTATTTTATTTTCTAACTCATTATCAATCATACTGTAATCTTTTCACTATAATTGTAGAAATAACTTTTATTTACTACAATATAAAAGTTTAATGTAATTTTCATGAATATTTTTTATCACCATTCAACATATATTGGAGTTCAAAAGATACAAGATCTAAGTCAAAATTTTATTATTATGTTTATTATTTGTTATTTGCGTCATTTTGATCAAGTGTATTATAACTTTTATTAGTGTATAAAAAAGAGATTCATTAGAATTTTAAAAATTGAAGTAAACAAACATTTAAAATATATTTTAATTTGAATATTTGTTTTTCTTTTATATTTTTTTAAAAATATTTTTAAATTTTATCAACTAGGTTTCATTAATGTTTGAAAATTTAATAAATGTTTTGGTTCTCATGAAATTTTATTTGGTATTCTAATCTAAAACGTAAACAATTATAATTTATTTAAAAGTATTTGATATCGAAGAAACAATCGTCCTCCTAATATTGAATATTTTATAATATAATGTTTCCTTTACCGTAATTTTTACTATTTTATAAAAATTAATTAAAATTAATATTGAAGTAGTAGAACGAGTACGGGTATGGGTACGAGATTATACCCGTTACCCGGTGGAGATGGGGATGAGACAAAAGTTTGATACCCGTTGGGTTTGGGTATGGGGATGAAGATGAATTTTTTCTACAATGATGGGTATGGGATAGCGAAACCCGTTTCTGCCCCGCCCCGTTGTCATCCCTACCTGTAGCTTCATATCTCTGAATTTCTCTAACAGTTTCACTTCCTTGATCATAATAATTTGGCTGCCTTAGGGGCTTTCGACACCCTATGGGCCAGCCCTAGACCCAACTGATTTAGGGACAACCCTTAAACATAAGAGTAGAAAAATAATGGGCCTTACAATATCTAATAAAAAAAATAATATTTCATCATTTTTTAAAACATAAGAAATCAACTAAAAAATATATATTATTTTAGTAAATTCTTATCAAAATTTAAAACTAATAATTAATCACTTTGTATCTTATATTAACAATTTATTAATCTATTTGGTTGTGATATGGTATTTTTTATAATTAGATAAATATATATATATATATATATATATAGATTTATTATTTTATTATTTTTTTCATTACAATTCATTTAATTGTTTTATAGCTAAAGGGAGGAAGAAACAGAAATTGACCAAACTTGCATGTTGTGTTTTGCGCGTCGTTGACAAAATGAGATCGAAGAGAAAGGAAAAATAAGTGCAATGTAGTTACGTGAGCATGTAACTGTTTAAAGTTGAATTTTTTAAAACTTAACTAATAAATAGTACAGATTAGTTTTAATTTTACTACTAATTGTTCAGTTAATTTTAGTTTAAAACAGTTCAATTAACTAAAGTGCAATACAATTAAGTTATTTTGGCCCAGTCCTAAGAAGCATGGTTAGAGGAGAGACTTTTATTCCTTTTGTTTTGTCTTTGTTTAGTATTTCGTTATGTTGATTATCCAAAAGTTGATTTGGTTGGATTAACCTTAGTTGACTTGTCAACCTTGATTAGGTTTGACTTGTTGACTAAAGCTGACTAGAGTTTACTTAACCTAAGTAAACATGTTGACTTGTGTTCTTTGTTTTCTTTTTCTTTTAGGTTTAGCATGATTAGAGTAAGATGATCACTAATAGAGATGGATTACGACATTCCTACATGGCAAAGCATGATTGGACCACATGGAAAGGTGGATGAGATAGAAAAGACATAAAACATAAGGCAAAAGCATAAAGCAATTTGTACCGAGGTGGTACAAGTGTACCTAGCATCTCCTTGTGTAAGACCCGAGAAATTTAAATAAATAATAAGTAATTAATTACCAATAATGGTAGGTTGGAAATACTTCTAAGAGAATTATCTAGTAAGTCATGAAAAAGGAATAATACTAGTTTAAGTGGTTAAAAGTACTTGGTTATATTGAGAGGACTTGGGTTTGAATCTTGGGCATGACATTAATGTGAGGGTAGATTGAGGGTAGTTGTGGTGCATTAACTTTAGAAACTTTAGAAATTCTCTAAGAAACCAGAAATGGTAGATTGAGGGTAATTGTGGTGCGGTAAAAGACTCAAGTAAATAGCCATTAGTCTTAGTTTTTTTATTAATTTATTTTTATTTATTTTTGGCTAAAATGAGGGGAGTCTAAGTGAGTAATCAGAGAGTCATTAAGTGTGGCACCAAGGAGAGTCAAAGAGAATAAAAAATTGTGACCTAGGGAGAGAAATTGAGTGCTGGAAGGGAGTCTTGGAGTGGAGGCGAGGATTGAAGCTTTGAGATATCACTAAGAACACATTTGGAGCAAAGAATCCAAGTAAAGGGAGTTGTCCCTGTGTGCTTTTACTTTGAGTAATGTGTTATGAGCAATATGTTATGAGCAATAATGTGGTTTGGGTGTCTCAATTTTCCATGAACAACACTGGTTTTCAAAGTTTTTGGGCTTCTGCCCAAAAACTGCCAAGCGTGAACCTTCATCATTGCCAAGCGACTCATCTTGTTTTCACCCAAATTTTTGGGTTTTATGAAGAACCGCCTGGCGGCAATGAAGGTTCGCCAGGTGATATGAACTGGTTTTGGTGTGATATGTGTTTTCTTGTGTTTCTGCAATATGTTTGGATGTACTAAAAATTTTGGTGCTTTTACTTGGTCGTTTAATTGTATAATTAACTGAGAACATTCCCTTCTAATGACGATGTGATGATTGAGGGGTTTCATAAACATGATGGTTTCGCGGGGGTTTGGGGATGAATGTTAAATGTGTTGTACATATTACGAATGTGGTTATTTATCAAGTGTTTGGATTAATTGAGTACATATGCATGTTGGAGGCTTGATTGATTGTGATATATGTGCAAATAAATCATTTAATCTTGTTCGAGAATGTTTAGGGTTTCAAGGAGGTGCAACATAATTCTAGAATTTCCAGAAAACTAAAGCACCGCCCAGCGGTACATGGATGCCGCTAGGAGATCGACGTTGGCCAACAGACAATTTTAGTTGATTGTATTCCCAACGAAGTGGGGTTAGGTTGGGGACTATTTGGGCACTTAAAATTGAATGATGAAATAATGAACATGGTCATATGTGAATGTGTCTAATGCATGAGTTAAGAATATGTAGTAATATTGATCTTGAAATCGATATGAGTCATGGAAAGGAGAGGGTAGAGCAGGTGTTTAGAAGTTTCAGGGATGATTATTTAGATGTATTTAAAATGCATGTAGGATCTCTTTTTAATATTAACATGCTACTAAGATGATACTATTTTTGAATAAATGTGATTGTATGGTTGGATAGTTCATGTACTTGGTTGTGGTGTGTTAGGATGAAGGAATATCATATGTACTCTTAGGTTTGGTATAAGTATATGCATGATTGGATTGTTGTCACATAGGGCCACATGTTCCATGTATAGTTTGGCTACACTTAAGTGATGTCATAATTCTAGATTTTAAATACATGGATGCTTATGCTTGAATGGTACTTAGACATTGTAATGATGAAATTTGGGGTAGGTTGAACTGTACTAATATATAATTGATATTTTGGAAGTGTGATTGCAATGCCTTGGTATATTCAAATGTGTTCTATTATACTTAAACCAGTAAGATACGTTTTACTAGTGTAGCGCCTGGCGGGAAGGATAGTACCGCTAGGCGATAGCTACAAAATAAGGAGTCCTTGGAGTGCATAGCGCTTGGCGGTTAGGACTGATCTGCCAAGCGATAGCCACTAACTAGAGGGTTCTGGAAAGCGTGGTGCATAGCGGCGTATGGTGTTCGCCAAGCAGTTAGGAGCATAGTTTCACCTAGCGGCGCTTGGGCGGTGCAAGGCGATAATGCAAGGACATGGGATCTTTGTGGAGGGTTTTTGCTTGGGGTGGTCATGATGGTTTGGGCTGGGATATGCTTGATTAAATTACAAGCGAAGAGTTTCGTAATAGAGTTGGAGATGCGTGATTAAAGGGGGCGGGGAGGTCCATTCATTGTACTCTTGTGTGAGGATTAGAGTTGTCAAATGGGTTGGAACCTGCGAGCCAACCCGGCTCATCACGGGTTCGGGCCAGGTTGGGTTGAAATTTTTTTACAGATTTCAATACGAGTTGATTTTTGACCTGGCTCATCTAGAACCCGGCTCAACCGGGTTGAACCCGTGGTGAGCCGAGTTGAACTTGTGGTAAGCCGGGTTGGTTCACCAACCCGCAGATAAAAGGGTCACACAAGTGTTTTTATTTTTTTTTATTAAGTTGGGCTTTACATTTGGGTCATGTTATGTTGTTTTTTTATCCAACAAATAAATAATTTGTATTTTTTTTGTTTGTATTTGAATTGTATTAAAGTTTATTTAGATTTTAATTAGAATTACAATTTAGTTTTGACTGGAAAAAATAAATAAAATTATATTTTTTTAATTAAGTGAACCTGTGAGCCAACCCGTTTAACCCGTTAACCCGTGGTGGGCCGGGTCAATTTCAAATTTTTTTGGCTCGCTAAAAAGTGAGTAGGGTTGGGTTTGCTCACTAAATCATAAACCCGTTGTGGGCCGAGCCGAGTCGGGTCGGGTTACCTATTTTGATAGCTCTAGTGGGGATACGAGCGAGGTTTGTATATTTGGTGCTCACACTTGAGGTTGTTATGAGCGGGGAGGTTCACAGCAGGTGTTCACGTATGTTGGATTACAAGCGGAGAGGTTCGTAGAGTTTGACTACAAGCGGTGAGGTTCATAGAGTTGGACCACGAGCGTGCAGGTTCGTGGAAGCAAGATAATCCCTAAGACCAAAGTTGGGTGTGTATCCTTCTCATATAGGTTATGAGATTGAGGTGGAATGGTATAAATGAATCTATTGAATAAGAAAATGGATAAGATGCTTTGGGTGGGTGTTATTTCTCATTGTTTATTATTTATGTTTGATTGTTTATTCAACTCACTCTTTTTGTTTGTGTTTGGCGATGAATGTATGATTTGTCACACGGGAGCATATGTGAATTCAGGTGAGGATGGTGATGCGTAGTAGAGGAGCGAGGCTAGCTATGAGGATTTACTTTATGCCTTATTTACGAACATTTTGTAATTTTCTATTATTTGGCTTTTGGCTTATGGATTGTAATAAGGCCTTTGAGGAGTACTTATGTTTTTCGCGATATAAGTTTCAAATTTTCCCGCACTTGGGAACTATATGAACTTTTGAATTTAATATTTTAAAAAAAATGCTTTATCACGTAATATCTGCCTAGGGTGTTACACCTTGCCTCCCTTGGCCGAGAATCAACATGGAAGTTCTCACTCTATCCTATTTGTTGACTCATTTTAACCTACCTTCTAAAAAGTAGAGTTTTATATTGCTTAACTACCCTTTTGTACTTTGGGTTTTTGCTTAGAGACCCCTAAAACTCTATATTTAAGTGGTGTCCCTAAAAAATGTACAAGGGTTGATCAACTTGAGTATTTCTATATTGTTTCAACCACAATTTTTATGAGCTTATCCTCAAATGATGAATGCTCTGCTTTAGCCTTATCTTGAGTAATTAAGTAGCAGCATCAACACTTATCTGTTGGGAAGGGTTGGCCTTTGTGCCCCCTTATGAGTGGCGTTTTCCATTGCTCCATTATCATCTTCTTATGCTTCCATTCTCTTGTTGTTTTCCTTCATTTTGATTTAGCTTTGATGTTATAATGTCATATTTGTTTGGTTTCTTCTTTCAAACCACTCATCTCCTTTTATTAAACCTCTAAAAGTGAACTTTCACATCGAGATAACATGCTATCTTGTTATCAAATGATGAGGACATTAAAGTTGATCAAGGTTCAAGATAATTAATTGGAGGGTCTATGACTAGAGCTAGGACAAAGAAGGTACAAGAATCCCTATAACAAGTGGTGGCAACAATCCTTGAAGCTACACCTAAGGAAAAGGACTTAGAGGCCAAAGCAATTCAAAATGTACTAATCATTGAAGGCTAATAGTGACTTAGACATTTAAAATAAAAATTAAATAATAATGGTTATAATAAAGTGCCTATGGCTAATTTTGAGACCAAGGCATTTTAATTATGCTTGTAATGTTGATAATTCATTTATATTTTACTTGTTTTCTTTAGTACGTGAGAACTACTTTGTATAAGTAAGTTTGATGTGAATGAATAGACAAATTTAGATGTGAATTTTTCTGAAGTGAGACATATTCTCTGCTAGGGTTCTTCCTTGAACCATTGGTCTTATCAAGAATCCACTAAAATTCATGTGGCGATCCTTATGGTTTATCAAACGTCAATTGTTTGTGGCGCCCATCCTCTTCCTCACCAATTTTTATGTTCCTTTGTTCATATTTTTGCATTGCTAATTTCCAAATTTTGTCCAAATTTTCTCATATACATATCTCATGTTTTACTAATCCTTTTTCGGTGATTTATGTCTAAATTGATTTTCAGAACGCCATATTTCCTCTCATTCTAGAATCGTCGCAATCGGAGTTGATTTGGCGGAGATATGAAACAAAGTTAACATTACGTTCCTGGCTGAATTTGTGCAACAGTCCGCATCATTTGGTAATCAAAGCAAGGTTGGTCATAATTCAATTCTTGTTCAGTCCTGCTTTTATGTTCTTAGGGTTCATCCCATGTTCATCATTGTTCAATAACTTTAATCCTTTCAATCCATGTGATTTAGGCTAAGTTGTTGTTAAATGTTAAATATATGCTTATTTTATTGGGGATTTTTGTTTAGTTTCATTTTTAGTTGCTACAACTTTAAAGCTTAAAAAAGCAAAAAAAAAAGGTGCAACAACTGTATTCTAAATTCAATGCACCCCACTTGTTTGTTAAAATTCCTAAGTGTCTAGTGTCTCCACTTGCTTGTTTTGTTAGAAGTAAAATTGTTCTTTACTACTTCTTTGTTTTGTTGGTTCTAAATTCTGTTTTAGCCCTATCGACACTTAAATTGATTCTTGGTCATAGATTGTTTGATTCAAGTAAGAAATCTAAGAGGGGAAAGAGTGGTAAATGGCAAGAGTGAAACATTAAAAAAAACCATAAAAGAGAGCACAATACACGAGTGGTACATCTTTGAGTAGAAACACGTGAGAAGAGTGGTGAGGTCCTATTACTTCATGTGTTTGGTCTTTTTTTTTACTTGAAAGATGGCATGTACAAGTGGTGGTTGTTCCCCTTCTCTAGGGGGAGACAATAGATTGTTGATTGAGGCCATTACAGCCTGAAAGAAAAGAATGTTGATAGAGCATACTGAAGAGTTGTATGTGAGAATTGAAGAACTAGAAAATCAAGAAAATGGTGATGATGGTAGAGGTAATGCTAGAGAAAACAAAATTGAAGGAGTAAAGCTGAACATACCCATTTTTTCAAGGAAAGAGTTATCCAGAAGCATATTTGGAGTGGGAAATGAAAATGGAGCAACTATTTGCATGCCATAATTACACAAAAGATAAAAGGATGAAGGTGGTAGCCATGGAATTCACTGACTATGCTCTCATTTGGTGCAACCAATTACAAAGGGAGAGGGTGAGATATGAAGAACCCTTGGTGGAAAGTTGGGAAGAAATGAAGAGGTTGATGAGAAGAAGATTTGTTCCTTCTCATTATCAAAGAGATCTTCACAACAAGCTCCAAAGATTCACACAAGGGAGCAGAAGTGTTGATGAATATTACAAAGAGATGGAGGTTTCCATGATTAGGGCTAATGTTATGGAGGAGTGGGAGGCTACTATGGCTCAATTCCTACATGGGCTAAATAGTGATATAAGGGATGTTGTGGAGCTGCAAAATTATGTGGAGCTGCAAAATTATGTGGAGTTGGAGGACTTAGTACATCAAGTTTCCGAGGTGGAATAACAATTGAAGAGAAAGGGTGCCATGAGGAGGACTTCATCTAATTTTCACTCTCCTAGCTAGAAGTACAAGAATAAGAAGGAGGGATGATCATCAACAAGCAACCCCAATGTTATAGCTCACATAACTCAAAATAAGTCTAATGAGGCACTTGAGAAAATAAAGAGTAGTGAGATTAAGTGTTTCAAATGTTTGGGAAGAGGTCACATAGCTTCTCAATGTCTCACTAAGAAGACCATGTTACTTAAGGAGAATGGAGAAGTAATTAGTGCATCTTCTTCAAATTCTCCATCAAGTGATTAAAATGAGCATAAAGATGAAAGAGAGTTAGAAGGAGATTTGTTCATGATTAGAAGGATGTTGGGTAGTCAAGTAGTTGAATTGGATAATTGTCAAAGAGAAAATATTTTTCATGCAAGATGCCTCATTCAAGGGAAGTTGGGCTCTTTGATCATTGATGAGGGAGTTGCACTAGCATGGCTAGTGCAAGGTTGGTTTCAAAACTGAATTTGGAGACTAAGCCACACTGCGACCTTACAAACTTCAATAGCTTAGTGAAGATGGTGAGATGACCGTGAATAGGCAAGTTGTGTGATGTGGTGCCTATGGAGGCTTGTCATTTGCTTCTTGGGAGACCTTGGCAGTATATAGGAGAGTCATGCATGATGGTTTCACTAATAAGTTCTCTTTTATGCATAAAGACCGCAAAACTACTCTTACACCATTGGCTCCGAGAGAAGTTAGTGAGGATCAACTAAAAATGATAAAGAAAAGAAAAGCAAAAAAAAAGGAAGAAAAGAGTTAAAAGAGAAAAGAAAAAACAGAGTGAAAAGAAAAAAAGGGCAAAAAAGAGAAAAAGAAAAAAAAATCAAATTTGTTTATAAAAGAAAAATAAGTCAAAAGGGCTATGCAATTGAGAAAGCCAATACTTTTACTTTTGAGTAAAAAAGGTAATTCAAACAGCCCATGTTCTACTAACTCTCTTCCAAAAGAGGTTTCTTCTTTGCTGTAGGATTTTGAAGATGTTTTTAACAAAGAAGTGCCTATAGGTTTAGCCCCTCTTAGGGGCATTGAGCATCAAATTGACCTTATTGCAGGAGCTTCATTGCCTAATAGACTAGCCTATCGAAGCAATCCCTAAGAAACCAAGGAGATTCAAAAGCAAGTTGAAGAAAGCTTGAGTCCATGTGCAATCCCAGTTATTCTAGTCCCTAAGAAAGATGGAACTTGGAGGATGTGCACAGATTGTATAGCTATCAATAACATCATGGTAAAGTATAGACGTCCCATTCCTAGGTTAAATGACTTGGTGAATGAATTGTATGGTGCTTGTGTCTTCTCTAAAATTGACTTGAAAAGTGGATATCACCAAATTAGAATCAGAGAAGGAGATGAGTGGAAAACAACCTTTAAAACTAAATATGGGTTGTATGAATGGTTGGTTATGCCTTTCGGGTTAACCAATGCTCTTAGTACCTTTATGAGATTGATGAATCATGTATTGAGGAAATTTTTAGGAAAGTTTGTTGTGGTATATTTTGATGATATGCTTATTTATAGCAAATCTTATGATGATCATGTGGTGCATTTGAGGTGTGTTTTGGAAGCACTTCGGTTGGAGACATTATATGCTAACATGAAAAAAATGTGTGTTTTGCATGGATCATGTAGTTTTTCTTGGTTTTGTTGTTAGCTCACTAAGAGTGCAGGTTGATCTAGAAAAGGTGAAAGCAATTCAAGATTGGCCAACCCCAAAAAATATAAGTGAGGTAAGGAGCTTCCATGGCTTAGCAAGTTTCTATAGGAGGTTTGTTAGAGATTTTAGCACTTTGGCTACACCTCTTAATGAAATATTTAAAAAACACGTTTGATTTAAATGGGAAGAAAAAAATAGAGAAGGCTTTTGCTACCCTAAAGCATGAGTTAACTAATGCCCCTATACTTGCATTACCAAATTTTGCAAAATCTTTTGAAATTGAATGTGCACCAGTGCAGAAAGGGCCTTTGGCAGCGGTTGTTTTCAATATTCTGCACCGGTTCGGGAACCGAAGCATATTGGGGCGAGGCCAAAAGGTCATAGCTTTTTACCTCGGTTAAGAACCGAAGCCATAGAGTCCCCTTCTGCCTCGGTTTTACATCCACCCGAGGCCATATGGGCTTTTTTTTTTTTTTTT
>Ga0214542_1000525_pt1 | contig 70160 bp, 52 predicted proteins | sample CNSS1metaG_FD_160096 | JGI IMG/M metagenome (GOLD analysis project Ga0214542, IMG submission 160096) | Root nodule microbial communities from cowpea collected in UCLA plant growth center, Los Angeles, California, USA - CNSS1 | ecosystem: Host-associated > Plants > Roots > Nodule | place: USA...
TTTGTTGCATGGTTGTGATGTATGTGGCTGTTCTTTCTTGCGATGATCATCGACTTGGTTGATGGGAGCAGATGGGCGAAGTTCTCGTGGTCAACAAGGGAATGGTGATTCCACCGCTTAGCCGTCTAGGCTGGATCTTACACTTCTCTTCTTCATGTCTTCTTTAGGGCTATGGCCCTGTACTCGTTGTCTTTGGATTATAAACTCTTAGTTGAACTGTTATCCTGCTTTTGTGCGCATCGTGGTGTGCCTGGTTTTGTAGGGGTGACGTTATGAACCCCAGGACTGCATTGTTGATTATCTCTGTGTGACATTTCCTTTAATTTTTTTGTATTAAATTAAATGGGGCGTTACACACCTCCTTTTTTATCTCTCTTTCAAAAAAAAACAAATTGAAGGAGGTAGAAAAAAAAAGAGAAGAAAATATTCTCTACACTTCTCTAATTCTATCATTACCACCCACATAGACACCTCTCATCTTTATCTCTGTTGGAAAAACAAACACAAAAATATTAGAAAAGGATAAAAAAAAGAGAAAAGAGAAAAGGTGAGGAGATATTGAAATTTTGTTGAGGTATGTCACTCTCAATTCTTCCATCTTTTGATTTAATTTTTTCAATTTGCATTTTTTTTATCATAAAAAATATTTTTTTCCCCTTTCTTTATTGTCTGCCCGGCCGCTCGCGTCGCATGACATCCGATTTATACTTTTGTTTTTTTTTAAATATATACAAATGATCTAAAAATAAAAAATAGTTTTCTTTGTTTACTCTTTTATATCTATTTGGTTGCTCACGTCGCAATGACATCCACAACTACTTTAAAATAACTTTAAAAAATATTAAAAATTTATAAATGATTAAAAAAACTAAAAAATAAAAAATTATAAAAAAAGAATTTATTTCAAGTGTTTGTCCGGCCGCTCGCGTCGCGTGACACCAATTTTAAAATAATACTAAAATTTAAATAAAAAGGTTTTCAAAATTATAAAACAAATTAAATCATTTTTCAAATAATTTTCCAAATAGTTTTTCATAAAGAACTACGTAACCTGATTCTCCATTCACATGGAGATACGTAGGAGTGAGGATTGGCCCTAAAAAATAAGAAATATTTTTGTTTCTTTTGTACATCCTTTTATATTATTTTTTGGGAAAAATAAATATTTTGAAAAATCACATAACTTTTGCACATTTAATTAAATGTACCGTCTTAGGACGGGCGTTGTGGGGTGCTCATACCTTCCCCACGTGTAACCGACTCCCAGACCCAAAATCTGGTTTTTCGTAGACCTTGCTCATTTTTTATGGTTTTCCTTAGTTTCCTATAATAACTATGCTGACGACTCCAAACTCTTTTTTTTTGCAAAATTTAATTTTTGATTCGTCGTCCCGTTGCGATTTCGGTTGCGACAGATGGCGACTCCACTGGGGATGCTAGAGAGTCAGACCATTTATATGTATGTGCATAATTGATGTGGTTTTTCTTCATATTTTTGCTTTCTCATTTTTTTTGGGTATGTGTTTTTTATCTTTTTTTTTATTTAGAATAATTGTATGTGTATATTCTTCTTTATTTTTGTATTTGGCATAATTGTCAGGTGTGGGTTTGGGTATGCATTGTGTTCTTCCTTCACACACACACATTTTATTCATTACATGAGTAGGGCCCTATACCCAGGTCTGAGTTGCTTAGAATTAGAGGGGATTGTGTAGCAGTGTCACAGTGGAAGTACTTCCCAAGTGGTCATTGTGAGAACCTCAGCTAGAGTTTGTTTGCTTCCTTGGTACTCCCACTTCTTATTGTTTACCAACCGTAGGGGGAAATGCCATGAAGTGGGCCATAACTCTAGTGAACTTGATATTTAGGTATTAAGGAACTATCCTTGTGAGCACATATACTTTCCCTTAGAACTTTAAGAATCAAACCCATGTTAAATAAAGGTACTAAAGGGAGACTATTTGCGTCCTTTACCCTCACCTTTCCTTGTATATAATAATAAATTCATCACAATCACACCATTAAAAAAAATGCATTTTAAGGTATAAGCATGCATTTCATTAGCATATCAATGAATAAGTGCTCTGAGATGCACAAACATGCATTTGCATTCCCATTCTGTGGTCATTCATGGTACCATGTTCATAGTTTCAACATGCATATGCATAATTTAAAAAAAAACAAAACAAAAAAAATTTGCACTTAAATAAATTCAAATTGTTTCCCACTTTTCTTCTCACCAAATTCTTAGAATCTTTCTTATGACAAATGAGAAAAATAATAAAACATTCTTTGGTCAAATCAATGGATTGAATAAAGAAATAAAATTTTGTTTGTTATCATGTCTTTTGAATCATCATATAGTCTTGCATACATGAAATTGCTCAAATCTATCTTCCTTTCCATCTCTCTTCCATCATAAACCTTGTTATCATTTTCATGGAGGATCATCATAAAGGGAACACATATCTTAAAATGATTTCAAGAAACTCTCTGAACATAAAAACTAAACAAAAAAGAAGAAAAGTTCGCTAGACTAACAACTTTGAAGGACAGTCTAGGCAAAAAATAAGATAAAAAAAAGTGAAAAGAAAAGAACAAAACAAGGGACATCCTGTTACATGAATTAAATTCTTTTCCTCTAAATTAAATTTTTTGTTGAGAAAAACAACCATGATTTGAAATGATGTGTGGCCATGTTTCTTTATCCAAACAAAAATAAACAAAAGTAATTATCCTTTGCTACCCAATTTGAGCCTTCCAAAAAAATTTCTTTGAAATTGCCTTAAATAAGGGTCACCCTCACACTAAGGGTTGGCATAATGTCTGCGTTTGTTTCATCCAAATGGTAGTTCACCAATACAAAGAAATATATAAAAAATAAAGAAAAAAGAAATGGTTATATCAAGAAAAGAAAAGAAAAAAAGAAGCAAAAGGTGAACAAAAAGAAGTCAAACAAATTCTAAATGAAACATTATTCAAAGATCCTTGTTTGAAACAACCCTCACATAACTTTTTGGGCCTTTACTATCATTTACTTCCATACCCCTAGCCTTGGCCACAATACAAGCCTAATAAAATCCACACAGATCAAAGATTGGTTGTTATCTTTTGAAGGTTTTAATTTAGAGGAAAATTTTTATTTGCTAACAGGTTTGTTCTAAAAACAATTAAAAAAAAGATTAAAAAAGTGTGTTCAGAGATTTTATTTTAAACACTAGGGCAGTTTATTCTTAGGTGACATATTTCCAAAGTTTCAAAATTAGCATGGGCAATTAGACAATTAAGTTAAATTTGGGTTGTCCCATTTCAATTTATTCTTTATGAAACTCCATCTTTGCTCCTACTATATCCTCGCTCTAAGCCTAAACCTTGACCAACCTAAAAATAGTCCATCTTTATCAATCCCAAAATCCAGACTAGGATTTTCACTTTGTTAGTATTTCATATATTCCCATAATTCATTGGGGCATTTATTTACATCAAAGACTGTGATCACATTAGGGGCAACTTGTGAAGACCCCGCCATTTTTTAATCTCCTCATTTGGGAAAATTCAAACACGCTTTTGCACCCTAAGACCATCCTAAGCTCTCACACTAAGGGAAAATTTTTTGAAGTCCCCATCTTTTCCTTCATATCATCAATAACTAAGGAAAGTCCAAACATATTTTGTGCCCCGAGACTAATTCAAATTAGGGCAACTCCCTAGTTAATCTTCGTCACCTCATCCAAACATTTTCAAGCCCTTGGCAATTTCATGCATGTCATTCAAATAGTGTTTCAAAAGAAATGATTAAAAAAATGATTCATTAGTAGTTGATTAGACCAAAGAAATGATTTCGGAAAGTAAAAAAAAATTCAAAGTAGAATGATTCCATGAATTCAAAATAACAATGAAATGGGGATCAATTCGAATTTGTTTTCAAAAATATGCAAAAGGAAAATTCATACATAAGGCATTTCATGCATCATACCAAGCCATCATCCATATATGCATTGAGTACATCAACTTCATGAATAAACAACTACATGATCAACTCAAACTTCTTGATAGTCAACACCCAAGCCCAGTTTCCCCACTGGCCCCCAAGTCCAGCTTCCACACTGGTTCCTAAGCCAAGATTTCACACTAACCTCAAGCCCGTTTTCCACACTGGCCCCCATGCCCAGTTTCCACACTGGCCCCTAAGCCCAGTTTCCACACTGGCCCTCAAACCCAGTTTCCACATTGGCCCTTAAATCCAGTCTTGTTTGGCCTCACAGTTTTTTTTCTAGCCTTTAAGCCTAATTCTCCTTGCTTTCAAATTAAAATAAAGGAAAAATCAAAAATGAAAAAAGCAAATCCCACCCATGCATCCATGCATCCATGTATGCATCATCATATAGGTTCAAAAAGAAAATCATAACATGGCATGCATCATCAAATCATCCATCATACTCCACAAAATCATTGAATGTTAGGCATTCACGTGGTGTTTGTCGACACTTCAAAAGCAAAATTTAGATTCTCCTTTTATACATCAAGACCCTCTGCGAAGCAATGGTCATCGATCTCTTTATATCAAGACCCTCTGCAAAGCAATGGTCACTGATTTCTTATGTCACATCGAGGCCCTCTGCGAGGCAATGGTCATCGATCTCTTTACATCAAGACCCTCTGCGAGGCAATGGTCATTGATTTCTTTTTCACATCGAGGCCCTCTGCAAGGCTATGGTCATAGATCTCTTTACATCAAGACCCTTTGCGAGGCAATGGTCATTGATTTCTTTGTCACATCGAGGCCCTCTGCAAAGCAATGGTCATTGATCTATTTCCTTTTGATATAGACCCTCTCCTCGGAATTGGTCTAAATTGTTTTTTCATAAAGTCAAAAAATAAAATAATAAAACAAAATGATTTGTCAGATCGTGACCCTCTACATGGTAATGGTCACTGAATATTTTGGATATAGAACCCTCTCCTCAGGATTGGTCTAATCTTTTCTCAAAAAAAAAAAATTTCGATCGGAACCCTCTACATGGTAATGGTAACCAAATCTTTAGATATAGACACTCTCCTCGGGATTGGTCTAATTTGGTTTTTTCAAAAAGTAAAAAAAATGGTCTCCTAGTTTTTTTCTTTAAGATACATACCATCTCCTCTGGAATGGTCAAGTTTGTTTTCAAATTTGTCTTCTTTTGAAACCGGAACTGTAAGACCCGTGAAAGTAATTAATTAAATAATTAATTAATTAATTAATTAATGCGAGTAAAAAGAGCCTTTATGGCATTAATTGTGGGTTGGTGTAATGTGGAATAGTATTAGCTTAAATGGTTGAGAGTACTTGATTTATGTGAGAGGACTTGGGTTCGAGTCTTATGTATGCCAATTATGTGTTGCTGTTTTATTATTAATTTTTAATAATATGTATGAGTATGGAATTGATGATGTAAATTGTTTTTGATTAGAGGGTATTACCAAATGTGAATTGGCATAGTGGTCGTGCTTTGACCTTAAGAGTGGAAGGTCACGGGTTCAAACCTTGGTGGATAAAGAATAAGCTTTATTTTTGCTAACTATTAGTTGTGGTATGAATGTGAAGGGGTAAAGAAAACCTAGCAGAAGGGTCCATTAAGGGACTTGAATAGCCATTAAGCCCACACTAAAGTCAATCCCGTTTTATTTTTAAAACCCATTTTAAAGGCACCTATAAAAGCCAAAATTTAGGTAAAGGGAAGGGTTTTGGGCATTGTGGTGGATTGCTATAGAGAGAAGCACGAATTTGGGAGTTGTGGGTGTGCAAGGGCTAGACCAAGAGGGAGATTACGAATCAAGGCTTCCATCTTTTTTATTTTTGATTCCAAATTCCAGGTTAGGGGAGTTGAACCCAAAATTCGTGTTGTTGTGTGTATTGTATGTTTTTGATGAAATTATACGCTGAAATTCGTGATGCACATGATGGAAATTGGGGGTTGTGAATTTGGTACTACTGTATTTGAATTTTAGACTAAATGCATGAAAAAAAGGGGTTATACACTGTATATGCGGAAATGGGGTGGAACTTGGAAATTGGGGATTTTATGGAGTCTATACTATGTCAATGTGATGTTGCAAATTGTGTAAATTGATTTGGTATGATCGAGTTCTGTTTGGTATGTTTTGTTGTGCGAATTGAGCAAGGTTGGGATGAATCGAGTGCGTGATCAGTGAAGGAGTCTGCATTTCTCGCTCAGGCGAGCTTGGCTCGCCTAGGCGAGATTAGCAGAGACGCATACCCTGTTGCCACACGAGTGTCTCGCTCAGGCAAAGAGGATGGGGTTTGAGCGACACAAACTCTCGCTCAAGCGAGTGAGGTTCACCTAAGCGAGATAATGATGGAGTTGCGCGTGTTGAGCGCGACTTCTCGTCCAGGCAAGGATTTTTGGGGTTTGAGCGAACCAGGGTCTTGCTTAGGCGAGACGACCTCGCCTAAGCGAGATGTCGTGATTGTGTTTGATGCTTCGTTTGCCTTTTTAGCCCAGGCGAGTTTGAAATGGGTGTTTGGGCAAGAGAGGATCTCGCCTAAGCAAGATAACGTGGTATGGTTATTGTTTTAAGCTCGCACATGCGAGGTGGGTTAGCCTAGGCGAGGTTGAGGGCTTAGCTTGGGCGAGAGGTCCCTAGCTTGAGCGAGTTTATGCGAGTTACTATGTTCCTATGTGCTTTTGCGTGTGTTTGGCTGTTTTATCCTAAGGATAGGTTGTATATACATGTGGTGTGATGTTTGGGCTTGAAGGACTAAGTCCAATAGGGGTCTGAGATGTGCTTGGTGGTTGGATACATGATGGGCATGGAACTGGTTGAGTTCCCGTCGGCTACTAATGGGCGAGGAGTCCTTAGTATGGTGATTGCATGTGTCGGGCGCACGATGGGCAAGGAACTGTTATGTTCCCGTCGGCTACTATTGGGCGAGGAGTCCATAGTATGGTGATTACGTGCGTGCCAGGGTCCAAGTGAGAATACTTGGATGATTTACTACAGACGAGGAGTTTGTAGGGCAAGACTATGAGCGGGATAGGCTCATAAGGTTGGACCACGAATGAGTTAGTTTCGTGGAAGCACAGTGAAGTCCCAAGATCTAGTTCATGCATATGACTCATGAAGGACTATGAGGTTATGGTGGGGTGAATTGAAAAGTATGAGTATTCTAGTTATGTTATTTTGGGTTGGACAACATATTTATATTCATGTTTTGATTATATATATTGTGCATACCTCACCCTTTCTCTGTGTGTGTGGCTATGATCGGATAACTTGCTATCCGGGAGCAGATGACGTGACAGGTGAGCCAGTAGATGCTTAGACTCGGAGCGAGGACTAGCAGGGGATGTTTTTGAATATACATATATTCTATGTTTTATCAATTTAGCTTTGAGAAAATCATGTAAACCTGGCAGGAGCCATTGACTTTTATTTCAGTTTTATGAAATTATGGACTCCTGGTTTTATAGCTTATTATATATTAGAGGTTTAAATTTCCCTTGTTTTGGGAAATAGTTTATATTCAATGTGGTATTTATTGTATTTCGAATTTTATTTAATTAATATCAGTAATATTCCATAGGGATGTTACAGGAACGAAATTAGTGTTTTTATCTTTACTTATCTTTTATTACGATAATATGAAAAAGTTAATTTTTCATATTATCTAGTAAAATCTAAGTAAAGAGGGATAATTGTCAACACCCAATTTCGTCCGGCTGAATAAATTTATTTTCAAGAAAAAAATAATAAATAAATAATGTTAATGGTAAATAAAAAAGGTGAAATATTTTTTCTTCAAATATTTTCAAACTTTTAGCAAAAAGAAAAAAAAAGAGTTCAAGAAAAAAGAGAAAAAAGGAAGAGCCCAATTTGTTATTAATTATCACACTCCTTTTCATGAGCCCAACAATTCAAATATTTTATACCCTTTGTTTCTGAAAGATAAATTAGTGATATGATTGTAATGATTAGAAACAATATCTCTTCAAATGGTAAGAATCAATATTCTAATTGGGATTGATTTTGTTATCTGATTTGTTGACGTTTAGAATCAATATTATTGATCTTGATTTATTTTGTGCTCTGATTTGCTGCGATTTGATTCCCATAATATGTTGTTATCATGACCAACTTCTTCCTTATATTGTTCATTACAATTAAGACTGAGATTGCATTGATATTGCAAGATGTGAGTATAAATACACACTTTATAATACGGAAAGGAGGACCAAAAAAAATTCTCTATACTTCTCTAATTTTTTTCCATCATCACTCTCACACATACCTCCTTTTTTATCTCTCTTTAAAAAAAGAACAGATTAAAGGAGGTAGAAAAAAAAAAGAGAAGAAAATATTCTCTACACTTCTCTAATTCTATCATTACTACCCACATAGACACCTCTCATCTTTATCTCTATTGGAAAAACAAACACAAAAATATTAGAAAAGGATAAAAAAAAAGAGAAAAGAGAAAAGGTGAGGAGATATTGAAATTTTGTTAAGGTATATCACTATCAATTCTTCCATCTTTTGATTTAGTTTTTTCAATTTTCATTCCTTTTTTTAATCATAAAAAATATTTTTCCCCTTTCTTTAGTATCTGCCCGACCGCTTGCGTCGCATGACATTCGATTTAGACTTTTGTTTTTTTTAAATATATACAAATGATCTAAAAATAAAAAATAGTTTTCTTTGTTTACGCTTTTATATCTATTTGGTTGCTCACGTCGCAATGACATTCACAACTACTTTAAAATAATTTTAAAAAAATATTAAAAATGTATAAATGATTAAAAAAATTATAAAAAAGATTATAAAAAAAAATTATTTCAAGTATTTGTCCGGCCGTTCGCGTCGCGTGACACCAATTTTAAAATAATACTAAAATTTAAATAAAAAGGTTTTCAAAATTATAAAACAAATTAAATCATTTTTTAAATAATTTTCCAAATAGTTTTTCATAAATAACTACATAACCCCGATTCTCCATTCACATGGAGATACGTAGGAGCGAGGATTAATCCTCGTCGGGCCCTAAAAAATAAAAATATTTTTGTTTCTTTTGTACATCCTTTTATATTATTTTTTGGGAAAAATAAATATTTTGAAAAACCACATAACTTTTGCATATTTAATTAAAAGTATCGTCTTAGGACGGGCGTTGTAGGGTGCTAACACCTTCCCCACGCGTAACCGACTCTCGGACCCAAAATCTGGTTTTTCGCAGACCTTGCTCATTTTTTATGGTTTTCCATAGTTTCCTATAGGCTTAAATATACATTTGGTCCCTATTTTTGTTGATTTTATTCAATTTGGTCCCTATTTTCGTTTTATGTTCAATTAGGTCCTCATTTTCGTCAAATTGTGGTCAATTTGGTCCTTTTCACTAACGGTGTTTAAATAGTTAACGTTTTTTAACAGTACATGCCACGTGTCAGCTCTTGGTTTTTTTGATTTTTTTAAATTTTTTTTTTTGGGAAATTAAAAAAAATTAAAAAAAATTAAAAAAAATTAAAAAAATTAAAAAAACCAGGAGCTGACACGTGGCATGTATTGTTCAAAAACGTTAACTATTTAAGCACCGTTAGTGAAAAGGACCAAATTGACCACAATTTAACGAAAATGAGGACCTAATTGAACATAAAACGGAAATAGGGACCAAATTGAATAAAATCAACAAAAATAAGGACCAAATGTATATTTAAGCCTTTCCTATAATAACTATGGTGGCGACTCCAAACTCTTTTTTTTGCAAAATTTAATTTTTGATTCGTCGTCCCATTGGGATTTCGGTTGCGACACACACCTACATCATGCTCACTTAAATATTGAAGGTGTAGTGCTTACCTCTCGGAGCTCCCTTTGTGCTGGTGGTCTTGAGTTCCCTTAGCTTATGCTCTTTTAATGCCTCTATTTCAGCCTTTTTTTCGTATTTATCTATTGCTTCTCCTTTCTTTTTTGTTATGCTCCTCCAATGCTAGGGGTTCCTTTTTTTTTCTTTTTCTAGTCTCTTTTCCCTTTTTTTTTTCTTTCCAATGGAGCAAGGCCCCCCTATTTGTTAATACTATGTCATTTTCCTCTTTCATTCATATTCTGCTTGAACTTTTGAAAATGGCCAAAAGCACGAGGCAGGTTCTACCACTCCACCAGCTTTTGCTACTATTGTCATGGAGTGGAGCATTGATACCCAATGTTTTTGTTTTCATGACAAGACTTAAAAGCTGAGAAAAATGTAAAGATCTAATCACTTTTAGTTGCATGGACGGGTAAAGGGGAAAAGGGACAATAGGACCAATTTCAAATGTAGTTGACTTTCATTTCCTATTTTTTTCATTCTATATATATGGCTTAAATATATATTTGGTCTCTATTTTAGTTATTTTTATTCAATTTGGTCCTCATTTTTTTTTGTGTTCAATTAGGTCTCCATTTTCGTTAAATTTTGGTCAATTTGGTCTTTTTTACTAACAGTGTTTAAATAGTTAATTTTTTGAACAGTACATGCCATGTGTCAGCTCCTAGGTTTTTTAATTTTTTTTTAAACAAATTGAATTTCTTTTTTTATTTTTTTAAACTTTTTCATTTTAAAAAAAGTGTCCATGTTGTATCGTCCCATTTAATAAACACGCTTAATTAAATGAAACATCACACATGATAATATAAAGAGCAAAGTTGCGAAGTATAATGTCACTCCTTACAGATATCCAAGGTACTTAGAATGAAAAACTAAGGGACACCACGATGCCAATAACAAGACAGATTAATAGATCGACAATATTCAAAAATAAATGCTCAAAGAGCAAGATAATACAAGGGACTATCGCCCTAAAAGAAAACTCAAAGATAAGCGGGATCTGACCCAAGACGAACTAAGCAGCGAAATATCCATCAACTTGATGACCACAGGGAGTTCTCGCATCTTCTCACATCAATAAATTGATGATCATTGCAAAAGGAGAAAACAACACATAGAACATACAAGCAAGCAGAAAGGGTAAGCTAGAGCAAAAAAAGGTTTTTATCATGCAATTGGACATACAATTTAAAAGTCAAGCATACATAAATCCACCAAGCATATAATGATCGACAAGCAATACACTAAGACTCAAGACACGATTATCCGGATACATATAATCAGTCGGATTCACTGGATGCTTGCGCTTGTGGTGGCCTCTACTACTCTACAGAGCCAATTGTCAATGGGTTTCACCCTACCACTCACAAGGTTAACCTTCAAACATTTAAAGCCATTATCCTGCCAAAGACTAGGGCCTTCTGCTACTCTCACCACTCGAGTCAGTACGCTCTACGTGAGACTAACTGACTCTTTAGAGTGTCAGGATGCAACCTTTACTTGAATCCTTACTAAATTATATAATGAGGCACCACCACGAACCTTCGTGGAATTACGTCCTAATCATGAGGCACCACCATGAGCTCCCACTAACAAGGATCATAGAATTACATCCTGACCATGAGGCACCACCATGCAACCATCATGGAATTACGTCCTGACCAATGAGGCACCACTACGAAACCATCATGGAATTACGTCCTGACTAATGAGACACCATCATGAGATCTCACCTAGAGATTCATGGAATTACGTCCTTAACCACACCAAATTCATGTCTCACTAACCAAGCATAAAGTTATCATGCAAACCAATTCCATGCCAATATGTACAACCAACCATCCAACAATTCATACTTTCCATTCCATCATAACAACATCTCATCCCCATTTAATCTTTATACAACATACATGGCACTACAAATCATATGTTACATGCATTTTCACATATTTCATGCTTTAAATAGGGCACTCCAACCAACCATACAACCAGCAATTAAAAACATGTAAAAGAACACAATTCTAGCACCAGTCTCGCTCAAGCTATGGACCCTCGCTCAAGCGAAAGAGGTCTTTCGCTCAAGCTACAGGACCTCGCTTACGCGAGACTACCAACAAAACGCATAACAGGGTTCGCGAGTTCTCGCTTAGTCGAGACCTCCTTGCTTGAGTGAGACTGCCCTTCGCTCAAAGTGGGGTCTCTCGCCTGTGCAACAACAAAGCGAACCACAACAGGATACCACGAGTTCTCGCTTAGGCAAGACCCTCTCGCCTGAGCGAGATGCTTCATTGCTCAAAACGAAAGCCCTCCGCTTGAGTGAGAGCTCGAGTAACAACCTAGACAAGTTTCTGTTATTCTCGCCTAGGCGAGACAAGGTCACTTGGGCGAGATTATCAATTCTCGCCACTGTTCGTACCTGCATCAGCCACACGTACAAGCCCAACCACATAACAAGGTAGTCCATACATTCACAGTAGCATACAAGCCATACAATCGTGAAACAACAGCAAGGCAAGCAGAAAATCGAAATAAACAAGTAAGCCCTAACTTCCCTTACTTGGAAAAAGCTAGCCAAACGACTCTGACACCTAAGCCCACGAACACCACGGCTCCAGGAGAAGATTTACGAACTAGGATCAGCGGCACAGAATGAAAATGAGGATACCACAATGAACCTCTATCGAAAACACGAAAATAAGACTTAGAAAGGAGAAAGTATAGTTTGAGCACTAACTTACGTGAGATGGAATTGAATTTTGAGTTAGCGTGAGCAAGAAGGGGACCAAACCCTAGCAGAGCTTCTGATGAGGGAAAAAGGAGAGAGTAAGGTGGTTGTTTTTGGCAAAATGAGCTAAAATTAGAGGGTTAGGCTGGCTTAGGAGTTTTGGGCACCCTATGGGTCAATCTTAGGCCCAACTGATTAAGGCATGCCTTAAAACTTTAGGTTGCAAAAATAAAAGGGCCTTACACACGTGTCAAGTCATAATTGTGCCATGTATCAATGTCAGTGCCACGTGTCAGGTTGTGGTTGTGTTATTTTTTTTTCTTGTTCAATTTAGTCCCTATATTCATTATTGTTGTTCAATTTAGTTCCTATATTCGTTATTTTTGTTCATTTTCGTCCCAATTTTGGTTAAAATGAATCAATTTTGTCTCTCTCAAATGTACATAAAATTTAATATCTTTTATGAAAATTATACTAATATTTTTTTAAAATTAATATTTTTATTAATTATTTTTGAAATTCAATTATAAATTATTAAATTTAATTATAAATTTAATAAAATTTTTATATTTAATTGTTAAATAAAATACAATTATTTAAATTATTATAAGAATATAAATATTAATTTTTTTTTCTAATATTTATATTCTAAAATACTAATACTTTTAAAATTGATATTTAAAAATATTTCAAATATTATAAATATTTTAGAAAAGTAAAATAATATTAATAAAATTAACATTTAAATACAAAACATTAGATTTTAATTTAATATCTAAAATACAATAAAAATATTAAATATTTTAAATTTAAATGTCAAATTTAGATATGTTAATATATATTTTTAAAATATTTGATAATTATATTTTAATAATATTTTAAATAATGATATTCTATTTAACAATTCAATCTAAGAATTATATTTAATTTATAATTAAATATAATCATTTATAATTGAATTTCAAAAGTAATTAATAATAATATCAATTTTAAAAATTTATATATATAGTAAAGGATAAAACAAAATGGAATAAGAAAATAAAAAATTGAAAATAAAATTAAATAAATTAAATTAAACAAAATTGGATAAAATAAAATAAAAATAAAACAAGATAAAATAAAATAAAAAATAAAACAAAACAAAATAAAATAAAAATAAAAATAAAACAAGGTAAAATAAAGTAAAAGAAAAACAAGAAAAAATAAAATTAAAGTTAAATAAGATGAAAGTAAAAATAGAAATATATATAAATATATATATATATATATATATATATATATATATATATATATATATATATATATATATATATATATATATATTCATACTCAAATCAATGTTCACCCTTTGCATTTTTCTCCCTTCTTCCTAATTATTTTCCAAGTCAATTTCTCTTTTATTGTTATCCGGACGAAATTAAGTGTTGATAGTTATGTATTTGTATTCTTATTTTGGTTTTCCTGTTAAGTGAATCTCTTTTCTCTTGAGTTTTTAGAAGTGAACATTCACATCTAGATAACCTTGGCTATCTTAATGTTCAGTGAAAATCTTCTTAAAGTTTTCTTAATCACCATAGCACCATATATTGTTAATGCTAAAACGGGTCTTTATCACTAAGTCGATAAACTTAATCATGAAAATACGGGAAACCTTCCAATCTCTTCTACGGTTACGACAACATACACCCATTGCAATAATTTCTTCACCAACAAAGGCAGTTAGGTCATAACCATGACGATTGCTAGTCATGTTTACATGAAGTTGCAACAAAGTCATTGGAAGATGCATAGTCAAAAGCAAAATACTAATAACATGTTATTTTTTTTATATGAAGAGCACAATATTTTGTATACAAGAAACAAAAAATCAAAGAGACACCTAATCACCCTGGAGTAGAGTTGTCAAAATGGGTTGGAATTCTCGAGTCAACCTGACCTACCATGGGTTCGAGCCGGGTTGGGTTGAAACTTTTTACAAATTTTAATACGGGTTAATTTTTTACCTGGCCAGCCTACAATCTGGCTCACCCAGGTTGAACTAGTGGTGAGCCTTGACTTACCAACCCGCAAATAAAAAGTCACATAAGTGTTTTTTTTATTATGTTAGGTTTTGCATTTGGGTCAGGTTAGGTTATTTTTCTTAACCAACACATAGGTGTTTTTGTGATTCTAGTTTGTAGTTGGAGTTTAACCTCCTTTTGTATTGCATTTGAATTCTATTGAGGTTTATTTAGATTCTAATTAGAATTATAATTTAGTTGTTTTGAGATTGGAGAAAAAAATTGTATTTTTTTAATTAAGTGAGCTAGTGAACCAACCCATTTAACCGACCACCCGTGATGAGCCGGGACGAATTCAAATTTTTTTGGCTCGCTAATAAATGAGTTGGGTTGGGTTGGCTCACTAAGTGGCCAACCTGTGATGGGTCGAGCTGGGCTAGACCGGGTTACCCGTTTTGATAGCTATACCAAGGATGAATTGTGGTAAATTCAAAAAACTACATAATGAATGGTTTCATCACAATTTTGTCCTTAAAAGACACATCAAAATAGTGAATGGTTTCATCCTATATAGTAATATAATAATAATAATAATAATAATAATAATAATAATAATAATAATAATAATAGGGAAGTTATGGTTGGGTCAGCTCATTCCTCTTCCTGTATTTTCATATGTACTATTTGCACCTCCATATGTTACACATCATTTGTCATCGTTTTAGGACATGTGTTTCATCACAATTTTGTCTTTAAAAAACACCTCAAAATATGGAAAGAAAAATGTATATTTAAATCGTCTTAAACCTCGACTTCCAAACAATGTGAGACTAGTAGATGATAATATTTTTTAGTAATCATCACAAACATAATAACAAATATATGTCTATAAATATTGTTTTGCCATCAGTAATTTTATTCTAATTTTCTATTATTCATTTTGGTTTTTTAACAAAAAAAAAAGTACAATAATGTATTCCCATATTATAATCCTTAATAGATAATTTTAAATTAATTTCCTCGCTCAAATAAAAAATAATAAATTCTTCACAGTTTCAATTAGTTTTGTAATTATATTCTTACAAACGAATTTTTATTTTTATTTTTATTTTATTTTTATTTTTATTTACTTTTAAAAAAGCTTTCCAAAAATTTTCCAACAACTATACTAACAAAAAGAAAATTTTCACTTTCATTCTTAATATTAACATTTAAAAAGATTTACTATTTATACAAATAAATTCTGATTTTAACCTCACAAAATTTTTAAATTTCTTACCTCTCTCAAACAAATTGAATTTTATTCTACACAATTTATTTATTTATTTATTTTCTTAATTTGTTATTACTTTTTGTTCTTTTTCACTCTCCTTATTCCTCAACCTCTACATAGCACAGCAAGCGTTGCCAGAAAACAATACCCGAAAACGATTTTTAATGACAAAAACACTGCAAAAACCACAAAACAAAGATCCAAATTTGTTGCCTCAAGAGTTCAATTTCAACCACAAATAATTCATCACTCCAAGAGAGATATAAAACATTATTTTAAGGTTTAATTAGTCGTTCTATCCCTTTTTTATTCCAAAAATATCAAATTGTTATTAGTTTGAATTTGATTTTAATTTGTGAAAAAATGTATTTAGATCATTTTTATTAATATTGTTCGTATTAATTTTTTACTAATCATAACCAAATTAAAACTAAAACAAATTTAAAATCTAATTTAATATTTTTAAACCAAAACAGATACTAAATCACTAATTAAATCTTATTTTAATATATTTGTTCAGTGGGCATCGAATTAAGTCTATTTGATTTTCAACTACTAATATCACTTTTCAATTTTACTTTATTTAAACATTCAAATACTATATTTATATATATATATATATATATATATATATATATATAACTACTAATAAAAATAATTACATAATTAAATATAAAAGAATTCATTTTCAAAATGAAATAATTACATACAAATACATTAAATTCTGAAAATATTTCTTTACACTTAAATATCTAAATAGAATGAAAATAATGAAATTCATTTCAAATATGTTATTTACAAAAAATAAAACTAATCTTATTAATAAATAATAGTATTTCCCAAATAAATTAGTATTCTTGAAATGAATTCCTCTAAATTGTCCCGCTCTCCATTTTTATTTACTAAACATCTACTACTAACTTATTTAAAAAAGAAATTAAAACTACATAAAACCATATTCTTAATTTTTAACTTTACATTAAACTTCTTTTCAAATAAATTCACCTACATATTATTTAATTTTATTTTTCTAATTTATTAAACCTATTTTTTTATTAAATAAACTATTTTAACTAAATAAATTTACATTTACAAATTTAAGTTTACAAAAGTCAACCATAATTAGAATATATTATTATCATAATTTTCTTATTACCATATTCTAATAATCTTGTTTATTTTTTGTATTCTTCTAATTCTTTTCTCCTAACTAAATTTTAAATATTAAACTCTATATTTGTCAATTTTAAATTTACATCACACTATAAAGATTTTAAACTTATTAGAAATATTTTTAATAAATAAATATGCATTTCAAAATTTTATTCCAAAAAACAAACAAACATTTTGATACTCCAACTTTTTAAAATTAAAAAAGAAAGAAAAGAAAAAAGCTGTCTGGTAGAATATGGCTTTGCAGGAGCCGAATTCTAGCTGCCAAAACTCCTTAACTGCAGAAAAAGCCAAGTCCTAATTTCTTTGACCGGAGACCCAATTCGTTTCAACTACCGCTGAAAATATCGCTATTGCTGGAAAATATTCCATTCTGAAAAAAATTGCATTCTGGATAAAGAATGCAGTTTTCTATGTGTTGTTTCTTTTATCCTTTTTTTTATCTAAGCTTCAGGCATTGATCTACGTTCTTGAAGTTCCTTGAGAATTTTGAATACAAAAATTTTGATTGTGAATTTAAATAATTCATAATAATCTAAGTGTTGTCTTCCATTTCAGAGGTTTGACGTATTGAAGTGTCGGTGTCCTTGAGTGTCCATCCTACATAGATGGAGGTGCCATGTGCCTCAGTTTTTTTTCTTTTTACTGTCTATTTTTCGTCTTTTTTCTCGATTTTTTTTTCTTAAATAGCACGGATTCGCTTTTTATTTTCCCACCTAGCATACAGTGCTTAATATTTACAGCAGCAGCAGTAGCACACTTTTAAAATTGATTCAAAAATTGATTTCTCGATAATCAAATCCTAACCTGACTTGGAATGAATTTTTTTATTTTTAATTTCCGTTTTTTATTAAATTTTTCTATTAAAAATAAAAGAAAAAAATTAAAATTTTTATTTGTTTATTTTTAATTAAAAGGGAAGGAAAAAAATATTTTAAAGTGTAATAAATGATTTAATATTTTGAAATAATTAAATATTTTAAAATATATAATTATATTTTTAAGTAAATTAAGTTTTTTATTATTTGACATGCAATATATAAATAATTAAAAATTATATTTTAAAAATAGAGAAATAAATAATTGATCGAAGATTATTTGTAAAAGGAGAAAAATATTTAATTGTACAATAATTCAAACTAAAAATAATTACTTAAAAAAAAGTTAATTATTTAAAACTTCACGCCTCAAAATTTAATATCAAATTTTAACTACAAATCATCAATGCCTAATTTATAAACTTTCAACAACAACAAAATAATAATAAAATCAAATTATTTTACAATATAATTTTGCAATCAAATTTTTTTTCCTTTAACAACAACTTTTCAATCGATTATTTATTCCTCTATTTTGAACATATAATTTTTAATAATCTATATATTACATTTCAAATAATAATAAACTTAATTTATTTTAAAATATAATTATACATTTTTCAATATTTAATTGTTTCAAAGAATTACATCAATTACCATTAATAATCACTAAATTAATTTATTATAATTCTTACCATTAATTTTTTTTCCTTTTCTTATAAAAAGAATAAAACTAAACAAATAAAAAAAAATTAGCTTTCTCTTCAATTTTGAAAAAAAAAACGAAAATTAAAGAAAAAATATCCAGCTCGATTTCTCGAGAATCGAATTCTAACTAGTTTTGGAATAATTTAAGAAAAAAACAAGGTCAAAATTCGGTTTTTAATAACGGAATTCTGACCCATTTTCAAAAGTGTGCTAAATTGGTAAATAAAAGGGTTAAATATGTTTTTGATCCTTCAAGTTCCAGTGAATTTTGGAATTAGTCCATTTTCGAAACTTGATATCAATTTAGTCCTTCATCTTTAGAAATGTGTGAATTTAGTCCTACTTACCAAATTTTGTTAATTTTATTTAACATTTTAAATGCATTTTATGATAATATTTAAGTTAACATTGAAACGAAAATGTGTCAAATGGTGTAAACAATTTAAATACTATCATAAAATGCGCTTGAAACGTCAGATAAACTTTACAAAATTTGGTAAGAAGGACTAAATTCATAATTTCTAAAGATAAAAGACTAAATTGGTATCAAGTTTCAAAGAGAGACTAATTCCAAAATTCACTAAAATTTGAGGGACAAAAACATATTTAACCCTAAATAAAATATACACTGTGCTATTTGAGTGATTATTTTTGGTATATGTGCTAATGTAGAAAAAAATTCGTTCTATCAAAACAAAATACAATAGATAAATTTTGAGTCCTTTTGAGCCGTAATTAATTTTTTTTTCTTTTAGTTTTAGACGCTATATTTTATTTTAATGAAATAAACTTGTTTCTAACTTTTCAAACTTATATTTTTTATTATTATTTTAGTATTTTAAATTTTATTTTTTTTGTAATCTATTTTTTTAATGCTTTTTCTTTTTATTTATTCCAATGAAATTGGTTGATGATAATATCATTATCATATTAAAGTTCAAAACTTCAAAAGGATTTCAAATAAATTCCTGAAAGTGTGATTTGGTAATCTCATTACACCAAAATTTAAGAAGTAATGTAACTTGATGTATACTAATAGATATTTAGATAGCAACATGATATTACTTAGTTAAATTGAGACTTTAGTAAACACAAAATCCTAAAAACACAAAATCCACACATGAAGCTCGTATTTTATGCACTTCCTTGCAGTTAGAAAGAATCGCTTCAGCAATTAACTTCATTAATATGGCAGGGATAAAGGCACAAAAATATATAACAGGGACAACAACTAAAAATGATCAGGGATATAAAAAAAATTTAAAAAAAAATAAACTATGTTGTAAAGACTACAAAGTTAATTACACCATAACATAAAATGAAAAGTTAGAAACAAATAACCTTCCAAGTCAATCCATGTAAAGGAATTAACGCACATATTTTGAACCATCCATCATCAATTTCATTTTCCTCCATACATTTCCAGATAGGAAAAGGAGCATGTGAGCAATGACCATCAGAAAATTTCCAAAGAAAATAATGCCAAAGACAAGGAGTAAGAAAAAGGAAACTAAATATTCTCAAGTTAGGAAATACATAAGAACACATATCTACAAATTGACAACTCAAGTGAAAATATAAATATGCAACAAGTTCAACATGACTTATTCTTCACCGTGGATTTTAGCATGCCAACTGGTCAACCTGTGTCTCGGTGAAATTTGCACCCGTCAATGGCCCTTTATGGTTTTCAGTAGAATGGTTCTATCACACGTCATCCATTCCCACCCTTCTATCTATAACAGGAAACATGGGAACCAAATATGTACCTAAACATGTACATGCTAACAACTACTGTGTCCCTACCAGCCACACATAGTAACAATTATATAAGCTCCTCTGTCAAGAGAAAAAGAAAAGACAAGAGGAACAGATCAAGCCTAGTCCATCCCATCATAAAGGGCCTGATGCAAATTTATCACAAAGCTGCACATCATGACAAGCAGACAACTAAGGGTGAGGCAGATGCCTCCACGTTTAAGATTGCTCCACAAGTACTTGAACAGATGCAAGGTTGTCCTTACAACATTGTAAGATCATTAACCTGAAAACCAGTATCAGGAGGTGAACTTCTTTCTCATGTATTTATCTATCAACTTAACACTGTTCCTGAATTCACATGACCTCCATTACCCCCAGTGTTGCTGTTAAATCCAACCACAGGAATGGAGTGTTGAGCAAAATCTAGTAATAACTTCCTCTGCCGCTCATCGGTGTGAGGAAGACTAGCACGCAAGAGTTCAACAGGCATTTCTCTACTAATAGCTTTGGCAGCATCTGGTCCAACATCATCCACATTCGAGCTACTTTGTATGAGCATGGATTGCATGATACTATGATATTTATTCATGCAATACTTGGTGAGCAGGCCAAAGAATTCATCAAATGAGGCCTGCCAAAATGAACGATTACCCATGTTGTAGTTGCAAGCAGCATGTGGATCAGTCAGAAGTTCAGTAGCCCTCTCAAGAACAGCAATTAAAATAAGGGAAGCACCATCTCCCGAAGTGCTTCCAATGGGACGTAGAGGAGGCTGCTCTGCAGAACAAACAACTGCAGCCAGACAGGCACTAAGAGCACCAAGATCCATTCCTCGTACACATTGGCAAACAACCTTGGCAAGATTATTTGTAGTCTCTGAAGCTGACAGATCTGAGGGGAGACCGCCAAACAAGAATCTCAAATGACGAAAGACTGTCATGCAGACTATCCTCGTAAGCTCACTGCTAGGAGCAAGCAACTGAAGATATTTTGCAAGGAGCTTACGCCCCTTGGGGAGAGATACCAACCGTAAGAAAACAAGGTCATCCTTAGCAGCAAGTCCAACTTTGTGTCCATTCTTTCCCAGTGGGTCAACAAGTTGAAGTGAAGTTGCTAATCCTTCTAACAGGACTTGCCTTCTTCGTCTTAATTGTGTTCCACCATCCTGTAACTGATTGAACTGTAGGTAACGATCAATATCATCCACATCTAGAAGAAGGCAGAGACCATCCTCAATTGTGACTCTGGCAGCAAACCTGGGTTCCTGTTCAAGGGGCTTCTCTGAAATATTTTGATCAGAGCTTATAGAAGTGTTTGGAGGATCAACCTCAAGAAGAGGGCGAGGACGACGAATAGATGAAAATGAAACTCTCCCTAAGGCATCAACCTGCACAAATGCATGTGGTTCAGCATTAGCACGGGTTCGAGGAGGAATTTCCCTTATCTGGGTTGGGCAAAATGGATGTTTTAACTTGGCCACAGAAGACTTTTTTGCTAGACAAGCTTGGTGGTAGTAGTCATCTACATATGGGTCATTACTATGAGTCACAGCATGTTGCATTCTAAGAATGCTTTCAATTTCATCACTTGTCATATACTTGGATCGGAACTGAAATGAACCGCTATCACTCTTTTGAATGGCATCAGAACCATGTTGGGAATAACGAAGACTGTGTTTACCTTTATGAGTTGATTTTGGTCTATGATCTCTACCATCAGCAAGACCAAGCACATGTTCATATTTGCTAATTGCAGATGAGCCAGAGGAAAGGTGGGGATTGAATAGATGAGACTGGTAGCCTGATAAGTAGCCTGCAGAACGCACAGGATGACGCAGTCTATGCTGCTGTTGTTGTAATTGAGTCATCAAGTGAGGAGATACTGATCCATTATGAAGGTGAAATTGTTGTTGTAACATATTATTAAGGAGATTTGAATGATCTCCCGGATACAACCCTGCCTGGTTGACCAATTGACTCTGTAATCGCTGATTAAGATGGGAACCAGTAGGATACTGGCGTGCGTTTCCACCAAAATGTGACCCAAGATTTAAAGCACCCGGCTGCAGCGCAGAATTGGAGAAATGAGAACGATTTTGAGATGATAACGCCATCTGGGCTGCTCCACTATGATAAGGACTGTTTAAGTGTCCTGTACTATGGCTGGGAGAAGCGTGCTGGGATAGACCACCAGGGGGAGGATAAGAAGTAAAAGAAGACTTTGGTACCAAAATTGGTTCACTAGAAAAACGAGGAAGCTCTTGTTGCTTGTCAGGATATGAAGATGTTCTGTACAAAGGCTTTGATTCTGGTAAATGCGGAATGGAGGAATGTGGCTGTGATGACCATCGTTTGCCATCATGATCATGAGCAGTTTCTGAATCATAAATGTGCTGATCAAGCCAGTTAGGAACTGGTTCACTAGAGCAATGTTGGAGGTGGTAATGTTGTTCCTGCCTTTGCTGCTCGGGATACGACGATGTTCTGTACAAGGGCTTTGAATCATGTAAATGGGCTAGGGAAGAATGGGGTTGTGATGACCATCTTTTGCTATCTGTAGAACCTTCACTATCATAAGGATTATGATCAAACCAGTTAATACTATCTTCCCTCTGTGACCATTCTGACATAGAATCTGTGTACAGCAAAAAAAATACCAAAAAGTCAGCCAACTGAAAAAATATTGCATATATTGAAAAAGAAGGAATAGAGTGGGGAAGCTAAAAAGCCAAGAAGACATAGTCAACTAGATTAAAAGATGCACGTAACCACATCTTAAAGCACAAATATTATGAAGTGGATTTTAAACATGCACGCACGTTATATCAAATCTTCTGAAAATTCATGGTACTATAAGGAATCCCTCTGACTAAATATGAAAATTCATATGGTTTGTATTCATAATTTTATACATCTAAATGTGTATGCAAGATAGCAAAAAATAGTAGTACACAATATCACAAGTTGTAAATAAATGCACTCTCAGCTTAAGTAATTTAGTATACCCGCTTACATAAAGATATTATAAATTGCAGGTGTGTTTGTATGTTTGTGTATGCCATACTAAAACTCCCTTTAGAAGCAACATTAAACTACATCGAGTATTATGCTGTACTAAAATTGACAATACAATTCTTACTAAAAATTAAATAAGGCATCAATTATTTTCTCATAAAATGATGACCAACATATAACAAAAAAGGCACTTTATTTATTGAATCATGGCTTTCCCACATCTCATGAAAAACAGTTTTCCTATTAAGAACTAAAGGGTAGCAAATAGTGTATATTCAGAATTCTATGGTTCACAGTTACACATAAACCAGGTCCCGTGTTTTCTTGCCATTAAAAATCCATAAATAATCCTGATTAAAAGTTCAAAAATTCAAGTATAAATTCACTATTGGGTATTCAAACAGCCAAATTATAGTTTAAACACAAAAATTGCATCAGAGAAGAATGGAAAAATATTTCTTAGAAACGTTAAATAAATAATTCAAGTAAAATTATTATTTTGAGACAAAAGAAAGAACAAAGTGGTAAGTTCTTTACAAATGTTTTTTACTCACTCTCTCTTGATCCACGTTCACCAATAACTCCTGCACTTCTTGGTCCACTGACGAACTTGTTCAACTAAAATATAATAAAATAAAGAAGATTATTAATACTCATATTGATACGCATTCGGCAGAATCAATAAACTACAGTACTTGAGAAACTGGAAAATAAAATCAAGTACATAGGGCAAATATCAATAGGAAATCAAATAGCTACTCTGTTTAAGATAATTTTTTAGCTGATCAAAAAACATTCAAACTAGTTTGAAATGCAAAAGGAAACAAGCTAATCATATTAACCATTCATTTAACTACCTCTTCCTTTAATGAATGAGAAACAGCCACATTGTAAAAATTAATGACTTACCGACTGCAGCATTAGCTGACAGGAAGGGTAAAAAGGGAACAGAAAAAACTAGCATCATGCACAGAGAATCTTCAAAATACAATAGCATATTGACAAGCTCCATTGATGCAGTAGCACAAATATCTATTGCCAACATCTTCGGATACTAAATCTAGAACCACTAGATACTTTCATATCATAAATTTTCTCCAAAATTTCTAAATTTTGAGTAATGATTGACAATCCTTGGTCTAACCTGTGCCTAAGGAGTAACACATATAAAACACATACAAGCCACGATATCTAAAAGAATCATTTGAAGAATACTGATGGAGCAGGGAGAGTATATAAGTTGAAGAACAGTTATATGTTAGGATCCAATTGCAAGGCATCGGGACTTGGGTTCACATTGAAACGAGATTCTAATGTGGAGAAGAAAATAAGTGCATGAAGTTGCACATACATAGATATATGAAACATTTATATGTTAGGATCCGATTGCAAGGTATGGGACTTGAGTCCACATTGTAAGTACGGGATTTCTAATGTGGAATTATAGGGCCTGGGCTCTTCAATTACAATATCTAGCTTTTGTAGTGTGCTTGAACCAAGGTTATATCTTAAGAATGTGAAAACTGAAAACAATAAATTTTAACCATATAACATTACATAGATAGTCAATATTAAAAATTAGTAGTTATGTAACAATTTAAAAAGAGCAGTTATCTTTTAATTTTGATCTTTCAAATAATTGGTCTATATATTCATTGTTTCTATTTATTCTAGTACCCATGCACACTAACCTACATAGTTATGTTTATGTCCATTATTTTACTTTCACTGAATGATCAATCTCGTAAAGTAATCTAAAATATCAAAGTCTGACAAAAATATAATGGCTTCACAACTCCAATCACTTTTAATTAGAAAGTGGACTTTAAGCTTAATTCAATCTAATAAAAACGGCTTGTAAGATAAAGTTTATACACATTTATATACTGTAATTTACACTTATATGCAGTCAATGAGAGATCTCCAACACACACCCTCAAGCACGGGACGAGATATTTGTAGGTGGTCCGATAGGAGTAACGCAATAGACTCAACAAAACTTGCTATGCAAAGTTTGATACTATATTAGTAAGTGGGTTTATGCCACTCAACTTCAAAAAGTTGGCTTGTACAATAAGGTTTACACCCAACTTATATATTATGATTTGGTCATATCATTAGTCGATGTGGGATCTCTAACACTTGTCCCCCTCTCTCACCACATAGAAGGGCATTTGGTTGAAGGGAAATGTTTTCATAACAAAAATTCGGAAACTATGATCTCTAGGAATAACTAAAATTTGGTTGATTGGTGAAAAGTATTTTAAGGAATATTGGTCAAGTTCTACAGAAATCAAAAGTAAAATGTGTTATTTATCTTTATCAAAAATTTTAATTTGTTATCACACTAAATTGTTTAATAAAAGTAATATACTACATTTTGTGTATACTTTAATTTTTACATGAAGAAGTTAGTTTCCCACCTCCCACCATGAGACTACTTATGTGGGAAACCCGGCTCAACACCTTTCCCAGAAAACCTTGTTTCCTAGTGGAATGTTATCTTTTAAAAAGTAAATCAAACGTGAGGAACACATTATCCCAACTTTAGAGTCCTAGGAAACTAAATTTTTGCATCTCTAAAACACCCCTTTTAAGTAATTAACAATATTTTAAAAAAGGCTTCTGCCAACAAGTCACAAGCCACTGTTAACTATCCAACTTTCAGGTTTAATGATAAGTACAAATTGTCATCATGATGTAAGGTCACAATTTTTTTTTACACTATAGTTGAAGGGAGGCTAGGGACCCTTTAGGTTACTTACCACGGGTAGTAAAGAGGGAAAATAACAGTAAGATATCGTTAGAAGCTTATGAGTATTAATTGAAGGGAGAGAAGCTAAATAAAACCTCTAAGATAATTATGTTAAAGATAACATAATTCAAAAACTATAATTCCCTCTCTCTCTCTCTTAAACAAACCCCAATATTATAGGGGAGTCAAAAATGGAATGGAAGATTTTAGTCCCCTCTCCTCTACACGTTGCTCTTATGGAAACAGAAATGAAAGAAATGGAAGAAGGGACATAGATAGGATAGAAATATCAAATTTCTCCCATTAGTTTGAGAGGATCAATAGGAAGTCTTTTTGTGGGACCCACCAGAAAAAAGCCTCCATTTCGAGATTAAATTTAATAATTTTAAAACAAAATAAAACAGGTTCGCACTAGTTTCATTCTTTAGTCCACTCATCCAAACTACATAACTTTTCTCCACTTTCTTATTTTTCATCCATCCAAATAACACATCTTTTCTACTTGGTTTCCCTAATATTTCTGTCCTTGTTTCTTCTCTCTGTACTACACAACTAAATCAGACAGAGGATTAAATTTCTCAACAATCAAGGTAAAACGAAAAAATTTCCTCCCCTCCTATCCATTTCCACAGAACCAAATACTGTTGGCTTTGCCTTCTCTTCTGTTCTAAAATTAATTTAAAATTTGATTTCAATCTTCCATTGGTTTATTAAATATGACTTTCTATTTGAATTTATCTTAATTTGCTTAACAGAAAGCGCCATAATGATTCATAAAATAGGAAAACTCAAGAAGATTTAAGATTACTTTCAGCAATGATGCTTTCAAAACGAGACAGACTGAGATAAGATGGAAGAAGAATTGCTTATGATTATTTGATTCCTTATATTGAATGGATTACTGAGAAGATAAACAATAATTTTGTGATGATGTCATGATATTAAGGATCGGAGTGATCAACTTTGACAAAGTTGGGTTTTCAGTAGCTCCCTATAGAGAGGCAAAGCAACCAGTGACCACTCTTTGGACACTATAGCATCACAGTTTAATGTCTGTTTGACATGGCCATTGAGTAATTTGGGATTCTCCCCCATATTTACCAGCCAGCACCTATACTTTGTGGCAAACATTTGGCAGTTTACAGTGAATCCATCCTCCGTTTTATTTTTCCCATCTCTTTGCTTTGCTTCTCCTTAGTTGCTTTGTTGTTTTGCTTACTGTCTGGCAGGTCAGGAACCCACTTTATTTTCCCTTACTTTCTCCTTTTTTTTTTCTTTCTTATGTGTTTTGTTGATTTTAACAATGTAAAAACTCAAGCTAGTTATTGACAGGATCAATGGGTAACTAGTTGAGTCAATGACACATTTGTTAAATTGCACAAACTACTTATTATAAATCATAATGGAATAGTTAAGCTTAGGCATGTCTTATCATTGACAGATACATATTAAATAGCTATTTTTTGCCTAGTGGAGGAACTTTCTATTGCAAGCCACATAGTCTTGGTTTGATTCCTATAAATGCCATTTTGCACTCCTCATACATAAGTGACACATACAGAAGACGCCTACAGTGAGCCACAAGATCATATATGGTGATGTGACTATGATAGTGATATGACACTTCAATGCAGCAGCATGGCAGCAGAACTGACTTTCATTGAACCTACTGGAATGGTTCAGACGGAGATAGTTTTACAGGTTGAATCTGGTTTAAGGCCAATTTGATGACATCAAAACCCAAATCAATAATAAAACTGAACCGGCCTAGGCCCAGTTCCTGCTCAGACTAAAATAATAATGAAAGGAAACCAAGACAACATAGCCCGTCACTTGTAACTTACCTTTTTCTTCAGTTTTGAAGAAAGAATATGTCAAGTGATGTGAAACAACTTATACAAAGTTCAACCAACAGAAAAGTATAGGGCAACATCACTGGCCCAATAAGGAAAATTTACATGATCAATGAAGATTAAAAAGAGCAATCTGCTAACAAAAACAGATAAAACTGTACAACCAACGAAACCAAAGGTTCATCTAAATTATTCACAGTTGAGTATTCATTTAGATAATCATCCTCCAAATCATGCCTCAACTCATATTTGAAGCATTACATCAATCATACAACAGAAGCACAATTTTATAAAAAGATTATAAACTAAAAAAACACAGCTTATCTATTTTTAAATGAATGCACATAAATTATCATCATCACAACACTTGTCATATATATCTGATAAAAGTTTCAAGCATTAACAGAAAATATGATGATCGTAATTTAACAACCTTACCTTCAAAAAAGTGGTAGTAAGATCATCAATATCAGAAAGAGATCTCACATCATCAGCCTGAGATTGAAAGTACAGTGCATGTTAGTTGATATGAAATTATAGTAGTGTGTTTGTAAAGCGCTGCTGGACCAAAAGTATAAGCACATGTTCATAGTAAAATTTTATAGCCACATAATTTTAAAATTTTAAATTACAAACAAAAATAGTCATAGGAACCAAGAATATTGAAATTGTGTCACTAACATCTTCTCTATTGAAAAAGAACTCCTCCTCATTAGAATCAAGTGTAGGCAAACGGTTATCATCTTCTAACCCTCCCAACTCGACTTCTTTCCCGAAGAATGCATATTGCGATGCATCAAAAACTGCACCTTCTGCAAGACAAATAATTCCAGTCAAATGCCAACCCATATCTTAGAAAATATATTAGAGATAATTTGAACACTGATTAATTAAAATAAATAGATCTGATCCAATACACATATAGCCAGGGGAAATGGCAAATATCATTGCAAGTACAACAATTTTTCAACTCTAAAAGTTCAGAAGACATCAATGCAAGTAATATACTAAAACACCATAATCAACGACAAGAATAATGCAACGCACTACACAACACAGATAGAGAAATTATACAGTCATGCAACACAATGCTGAATCAACTAAAGAAGTCAGCAACAGCAAAAACCTTAACATAACAATAAAAATTCCTCCAAAAAAATAAACTTAAAAGGCTTCATCATTAAGCTTGTGAGCTGAAGCTAAAAACCAAACAAACACTTTGAAATGAATCCTATATCTCCTCATAATTCAAGCTAATCCACAGGCTAAAACACCCCAGATCTACAAGACGAAGCAGAATCAAACAGCACAGAAACGAACACCCATTAAAGAAAAACGTAAGACAACGAGATTTGAATCCCAGAAGATGAAGCATACCTGAGGTAACATTCCCCAATTCTCTAAGATTCTCTGTGTTGGGAGCGCCATCAACGCCACCCCCAGCTCCAAACCCATCCATATCCACCATAAAAACGAAGGAAGAAGAAACCCCAGGCAGAGAAACCCGCGAAAGATCGAAGATTTACAGAGAAAATGAGAATTAGAGGACCCAATGTGAAAAGGGTTGTTCAATCTTGAAACCCCTTCTCCTTTCTTATGTTTCTTGAGGGTGTTTGAGAACGTTTGAACGAAGGAAGAGGGAGAGAAGAAGATCTGTGCTGATAATTGAGCACATGGAAAAGGAGAAGAAAAAAAAAAGGTGTTGGGATTTGGATCAAAGAGAAAACAGAAGAAAGAGAGACAAAGAGAGGAGAGAGACAAAGCCTGAGAGGAACCCTACAAACGAGATATTATTGATCCAAATTTATTATAGAAATTGTTCTTTGCTTTTGTTTTTATTTATATTTTTTTCATTTTTTGTTTACGCAAGAGTAGAATCAGAACGAGATATTTTGGCTATTTTTTACGCTTGGATAATTAAAAATATTTCTGAACAAAATATAGAATAACATTGCAAATTTACGTGATTTCTTCTTGTCTTCTTAAAAATTTATAAAGTTAATCCTTTCTAAGTTTTAATATATGATTTTGTTTCTTTGTAATATTAATTTTTTTATTTTAGAAAATTCAAAATTTTGATATGATTTTAAATTTTAAATACGTTTATTTTTTTATTTTAATTAATTAAATAATTATAATATTATATATATATATATATATAATATTAGTCTTATATTGTTTCTTAGTTAATTTTAAAATATAACATTAATGAAAAAGCATTTCTCTTAGATGGTGGTATATGAGATATGAGATTATAAGATTAAGACTTGATTCTCTAATACCTCCTCGAAGTATGTTGACATGACAAAGAAAATAAGATTTAAAATTTTAAATAAAGCTTCGAGTTATTAGAATAAAAAACATTTCTCTTAAAAATAATTTATATAGTGAAGATGCCATTAAATATTATTGGAAGGATATATCATTTTGCAAATAAAATGAAGTTAAAATTTAATTCCAAAATTTGAATTATAAGAAAAAGAGACTAATACACTTTGTAACACCCTTAAAAAACACTCTGAGTTATTCTATAAATTCAACAAAAGACACATACAAAATATAAAATATTTTGAAATACAGTTTGAACATACAATATATATATATATATATATATATATATATAAACAAATATTAACAAAAGAAAAGCTAAAATAAAATTTTTATTATTTGCTACTCGTGCACACGTAGCTACATTCATTTGTTTGTATATAGTCGTAACAAATCGCAACACAAATAACAAATATAAGATAGACCACTAAATTAAATTTTCAATATGAGAAAAATTAATGTAAAAGGAAATAATTAACAATTCATTTTTATTAAACACAAGACATGCAAAATCATATAAATCACACATGGATTTATATATAAAAAGAAATTCAACATATGAAATATTAACAAACATTCTCGAAAAGACTTGTAATAAGTATACTAGATATATGATTCAATTCAAGACTTATATTAACAAGTAAACCCAAAAGTAATGGATAAGGTAAACTTGTTATATTGTGCAATAAATCTCATTCAAGCTTCTCACAATTTAGTACCTTCATTTCTTCATTTGTTATGACTTATACCATCACTGAAGCAAAAGGATGTTTGTTACAACATATGTGTCACTACTTAATACACAGATCAAATAATAGTTCACATATCATCCTAAATTTCTTACCTAAACTCATTAAATTCTCACCATTCTTAATAAGCATCATTATAAGACCCTATAAATTTATAATAATTAGGAAATATAAATAAATGAGGTCAGTACCTTCGTTTGTTATGACTTAGACCATCACTAAAGCAAAAGGATGTTTGTTACAACATATGTGTCACTACTTCATTTAGCTCATTGTGTTAGGACTGTTAACCTTTCCATTGATAATGTTCTTTATGTTCCTATGTCTCCTTTTAACTTATTATCCATTAGTCATCTAACTCGTTCTCTTGATTGTGTTATTTTCTCCCAAACTTTTGTTTGTTTACAAGATCGAAGTTCGAGACATGTGATTGGCACCAAATGTTAGTCTCATGGTCTTTATCAGCTTTACCCTTTTACACATGTTGGCAAAGTTATGGAGTCTCCATCTCTTATTCATACTCAATTAGGTCATCCTAGTCTTGCCAAATTGTAGCAACTTCTTCCTGCCTTATCCAAGTTGTCCAATTTGGTGTGTGAGTTTGTCAATTAGGCAAGCATAGTCATAGTTCCTTCCACAAAATCGTTCTAAATTATTTCATATATTTCGATCTTTTTTTAATGAAATTAAAAATCAATTTGGTGTTTCTATTAGAATTTTACGAAGTGATAATGGTCGTGAATATCTTTCCCATTCTTTTAAACAATTTATGGGTTTCATGGCATTTTGTAAGACATAGGAAAAATAAGTAATGTTGTAGGTTGTAGGTTTGCTCATGGAGATATTATTTAAATTAATAAATAATAACTTAGACATAGTTAATGTATGTGTTGGTAGTAGAATGCAAGTTCCAGGTTTCCAGATTCAATCATTAATTATGGGAGGTAAGAGAAATAGGTGGGTACAATGTTTTTACTATTTAGCTTATAGTATGTGGTGCAATAGAACTCAAGTTTGATTAATGAGTCCATGACAATTTGATAAATGTGTTTGTGGATAAATATTTGGTATAGATGAAGAAAATTTTTATAGTCTATACATATTTATGGCTTAAGTAAATTTGATGGTTAATATTGGAAGCAAAGCTTGATAAAATTATGAAAGGATATTGGACTAAGTTACGATTATGTGCTTATACTTTGTAGGTTGTTACAATATATTTTGTTGATCAAATTGATAAATTGGGAAATAGGTGGTGAGATTGATTTTGATGGATGAAATTTTAGGATATGATCTTTGTGTAGTACTTTGAGGTAATTTAATTTTTAGAATGTGTAATTATTGATGTAGGAAGGGAAATTTATGGTCAAATGTCATTTTATGTTCAATTATGAATGATTAGGGGTGGCAATGTGAGTCGGCCTGACCTGTGTAGGCCTGCCCCGCACTTGGCCCGACCCGCATTTTCAACGTGGGCTGAAAAGTCTAGCTCGCCCTACATAAGTGTGGGCCAACCGCTATTTTATTTTTTAAATTTTTTTAAAAATTCTTATGATAAAACTTTCAATGTTAATCAAATTGGGAAACTTTAACAAGTTCACAAAATTAAGCAAAGACTTTGGGGAGTTGAATAATAAATTGATAATTCAACATTTTTATCATATTCATATTCGTACTTTTGACATACAGGATGTATTTTTAAAATTTTAGCACATTCAAAAATACATAATACTTGTCTTTTCCAATCATACAAGAATTTGAAATGTTCATGCAGGAACCCAGAAAGAAAGTAACCGATATACACAAGTGCAATTTTTTTTATGCGACTAGTGGGCCAGGTCATGGGCTATATGAGTTGGGCTTTAACGGGCATGCGGGTTCAATGTCTCGGCCCGTCGGACCGTTGGTTACCCCTTATGAATGATAATGTTTTGTTACATTGATGATGAACTAAAAAGATTCTTAAGGTCATAAGAGAATAAGTTAGGTATATGAATAATTGAATGGATGCTAAAAGATTACATGGGAGTTGGAAGACAACATAAGGAAGATGTATCTATATATGTTCCTGATAAGTACAACTTTCGAAGATTGTCAACGCTCGATTTCATCAGGGCAAATAAAATATATTTTCAAAAGTTAAAAAGAATAGTAAATAGAAAAATATTAATAAAAAAGGTTAAAATAAGTGAAATAAAGTGTACGAAAAGAAAAATAAAAACTTGAAAGAAAAATTAATTGGTTAAATTAATTAAAAATTAGAAATAGGGGAAACTATTTTCTATTCTCACACCTTTTTTCTATTTTTATCACCCATTTTTTATTAGTAGTCTGATGTCCCATTTCATTTTCACACTCCATCCTTTTTCTTTTCACACTTAATAATCTCTACTCAAAAAACGCCATGTGGCATTTATTTTCCTTCTCTCATTAACTCTTTTTTTCTTTTCCACTCACCTCATTAAGCCCTCACGGGACATTCACTCATGCACTGCACACACAAAGCTAACACACATCACATTACACTAACACCACTCACACAAAACACTGACCAGTGACGCACATACCTAAGACATACACTAAATCCACGCTCCATGCACACACTACTAGGGGTAAGCGACGATCAGGTTGCATCAGGTTCGAGTCCAATATGCTCAATCTAGCGTAACTCAAATTTAATATTTTAAAATCCAATCCGACCATTTTATTTGTCAGGTTATTTGGATATGAATAATACTAGTTACGATTAAATATATCGGGTTGTTCGGATGTAATTTTAATTTGAACAAGTGGTAAAAAAATTATTGAATTTAAATAAATATATTGACTGAATTTATAAGATTTAATAGTTTTTGTAAGTATATCAACCATTGTTAAAATAATGAATATGTAGTAAGAAAGAACATACATGCTTGGATCCAACCCTACGCCTCCTCACTTGTTAGGGCACATATATACCATTGCCTATTAACAAAGATGGAAACTGCATAACTCATTTGTGATCCCTCTTCTGATGTTTGCATTCACAAATAGTGTCTCCCAATCTGGAAAGCATAAATGTTAAGAAATTATCACATGCATAGTCAATAAGAGAAGATAGACATGCTACCTTAATGATTGTAATTATGATAAGGACTCCAGATGCATGATATACTTACTAATACTTTAGAAACATCAAACTCAAAAACCTATTCTTAATAGCTTAATTTAATGCACTTTCTTCCTAGAACATAAGTGGTGAACAAATAAATCACAAGGATGATAACTTCTTGAATGCACTTGTTGATCCAATATTAACACAATTCACTTTTAAACCAACTGATCTCAAAATTTCTATGAACAGACCAAACAAATAGATTTTCACTCAGTAAATTGCCAACTCAGACCAACATGTTTATTAAATCCCTTAGAGGCTCTGATATTAACTATAAAGAGAAACATTATAATATATTTCGTCTCTTACAAATCAATTCTCTCATAATTTAGTATTGAAAACCATATGGACAAAATTTTTTCCTAATACAGAATGTAAGTGACAACCACAAGAAAACCCAATTAATTATTAGCAAATTTTACTTTTGTAGCTAGGATTGTATTAGATTGACGAACATAAGCCTGACTTACATCACAATTACTCAGCATGAGTCTTGCCCATTTATCTATAGTAGACTATTTTGAAAATCGTGACCTACTTGTTTTAAAGATTAGTCTGCCCTGAAAGTCTATTTATGTGAGTCATTCTGTAGAAGGCCAATGGACCTTGTTAGCACTCCATTTTGTGTTAATTTTTCTTTCTAAAAATTGTCTTTTTAGTTTGAATAAATATTTGTTTTTCTTTAATTAATCAGTCTTTGTTGAGTGTTTAGAAAAATAGAGTTTTCATAAATTTGTGTTAAAAAGTTTAGTTTTAGTAGTAATTTGTTGCATTTTAGTTATCTTCCTTAAGACCCTTTTGTTTCAATAAAACTTTGCTAGGAAACCCTTAACCCCAATTTTTTTGTTTTATTTACAAAAAGGCCCCTAATCAACTTATTTGCTGATGCCTGAAACACACTGTTTCACTTATACGGTTGATCCAACTCTGCTGCCTATGAGAGAATCATTGAATGAGGAAGGATTTGATCTAGCAGACATTACGAAGAGCCTGAATCTGATCAAGGCTGATGCGCAAGCAAATCTGATGTGCAACCCTAATTCAACGATGGGTGAGTGTGTGGATGGACGATTCGAAACCTGATTCGTGATGGACGAACGAGAGTTGATCAAGGATGCCACAAATGGGTGCAGATAGGGGGCTAGTTGCGAAGAAAATGGAGGCAGATTTTGGAGGTTAGGGTTCGGTGTGAATTCGAAGGGGAAAAAGTGAGAGATTTTTAAGTGATTGTAGGGGGTTGCTTAGATTCCGACGAACACAAAGTGGTCGGTGGGATTGAGTCTTCCCTAGTGTGTGAAGTAGCTACACTTGGATCAACCACGAGCACAAAGTGGCCAGGGATGATCTAAGTTAGATTCCTTTCACCAATTTTAAATTCAATACATTCTTGTTCTCATGGATTCCTCTGATTTTGGCAATGAAATACAACTGTTATGAATTCAGTCCTCACATTACAGTTTCAAATTCTCTGATTGGTTATGATTCGCTTGCAATTTAAGTTTTCTGCCTTTAAATTCTGAAGTAATTTAGATTTCCTTTACTACTTTCCAAGTTTGATCTTTAGTTTCCGTTTCTGAATTAGTGTAGTTAGCTTTTGTAGTGTTAATTTCATGAATCTGTTTTTAGTTTCAGTTTTAGTTGTTGATTATGCTTTGAATTAAATTTTATGTTCTGGCTTTAATTTACTACAATATTTGGTGTCTAAATCATGAATTCGGGTATTGGTTTTTGTAGAGCTTTTTATATGCATTTATTAGTCTAATAATCTCTTCGTTTCTTTTCCTTTTAGTTCCTATTATTAGTTTTCATGCATATCATCTACCTAGTGCATCTGCATTGCATTTGAGTGAAAATAGTCTGAGTGTGTTGTTGTTATCACAGACTAATCTTTACTGCAATGTGTGCCAATCTGTTGCATGAAAACTTTACACACTTTGCAGACTGAATTCACTACTGCCATGGTTCCAGAAATACTGCAGGTGCATTCATATTTTGAATTTAGTTCACCTTCATTCCATTTTAATCTAATTTCATTTCATCTTAATTATGCCCTTGCATTCATCTTTCATTTCATCACTAATCTGCATTGCATGCACTGCTTCTAAATTCTGGCGTGATTGCAGCTGATTTTGAGCACTATAGCTTGGCTAGTTGCAATGATTCTACTATGAAATTTGTTGTCCCAATTGTGAATTGTTGTTGTCACAAATCAGGAATTTACTACCAAAGTCCCAAATTTTGCATCATTTATGCTAAATAGATCTTGTATAATGTAGGCATCTCACTTCATGTTTTCACTACAGTTAGGTTTTGAGTTGATTCTGATGTGAAATTTGAATTGTTGTCACGTGCTAGTAAAATATGGTTCTGTTTTCACCCATTTTACTATTTCCATCTTTACTTTCTCCACTGCCATATCTTCAATTCAATTCATGTTCCAGATTTGGGTTATGCATACACATAGATGCCATATGATTTTGCTGCTGTCAAGAGCTGTGTTGTCACTATTGTAATATGTTTCTCTACTACCACTGCTCACTGATCCTGCATTTATATTTCAACTTCATCTTGAATCTGCATTGAGTTTTTGTTGTTGCTATCACATACCAGTTTTGTTGCACGTTCCAATCAAATTGGTGGGCATTAAACCTATGTTTTGTTGTGACAGTGGTTGTAGTCACTGATTTGTTGTTGCCATAGTCATTTCACGCATATTCTCATAAAGTTGGCATTGCATCTTTCACTTTCATCCCCTTTTATATTCATTTCATCATTCCCATTTAGATCCCATCTTATATTATGCATTTGGGCATAAAGTATTCATGCATATTTTGCATAGTTTTGAAATCTTTCACTCCAATTCTGCATAGATTTGATCACAACAAATCTGCACATGCATACTCATTCATATAGACACCTTATTCCATTTAGATTTAGTTTCTTCATCATTTCTTAGATACCCTGCAACAACATTGCATTCCTGCATGGCATTAATCATTTCCATCTTGCATTTAGTTGAGCTTTTACTTGAATAAATTCTACATCTTCTTTCTTTTTCTTTATTTTAATCCCCCCCATTTCTTTCTTTTATTTCTTTTTAGCAAGAATAAATTACCAAGTTAAAACTTGACACACACCATTTCCTTAGATTCAATCCCGAGTTAATTTCCTTATACTTCATTAGGGAGATTATTTGGGTTTTGTTTAACTCATAAAAACGACTGAAAAAGTGAGTTAATAGACCTTCTTCATCATCTAAATCGTTTCAATTTTTTTAAGACTAATGTTAACATAAAAAAATGAATAATAAGTCATTCAATTAAAGATAGACACGTTAGTAGTAGTCCTCTCCAAAAACTAAATAATTAAATTTTATGAAGAGATCATTATTACAAGCAAACGCATGAGAAAATTAAAAAACCCATAACTACTATTAATTAGAAATAGAGATCAAACAATGATTCCAGCCTCAAAATTAAAAAGCCCATAACTATACTATTAATTATATGATAGAACATGATACCTTAATGATTGTAATTATGGCAGGGACTCCATATATATCACATTCCACCCTCACACTTTAGTAGTTTTTACAGTTTTGCTGCCAATTCCAATTCCAAACCCCAAAAAGCGCCTAATTATCATATTTCTTGAGCATGGTTTCCTTTTAATTTGTCTTTAATAAAAAAAAGTAACTTCTTCAAGTCAAAACAAGATGTAGTTTCAGCTCCTACAGACATAGGAAGATGATCAAAACATGTCACCAAACTAAATCTTTCTCTTTTATATATAATATCTCACATTTAGTGTTTTTTTCACTACCAATGCTATTTTAATCCAAAAAAGGTAATTTCTTCAAGCCAAAATATAGCTCCTACAAGCAAAGGAAGATGATCAGAACATGTCACCATACTACAACTTTCTCTTTTATATATAATATCTCACCTTTAGAGTTTCTTCATTGCCATGCTATTTTAGGATAAAAAACCTTATGTACCAAAGTGAGTACTCATGCCCCTAATTAAGGTAATACAAGCAATGATTGCATAAAAAAAGTGTAATGGAGAGATATCTTCCAAAATAACATTCAAATTGAGTCTTTGCATATAAAAGTAACAAATGCCTTCAAAAAATACCACACCTACATAAAAGAAAATCAGTTAAAACTTAACAAAAATAATAAGTAAATTTAATAATAGTAGTAATAGTAATTAAAGGAAGACAAATATCTTAGAGCAATTAAGAGTCACAACATTGGTTATTGTGAGATGATGAACCAACTTCGCTTCCTTCCATTGTGTTACCATTAAATTCTAAAATTAATTGAAATAAAAAATTATTAATATACACAACAACATAATTACAAAGGAAGTTTAGAGGACAAATAAATGAAACTCGTACCTGTGAAAACCTTCTTAAAAAGCTCAAACTCTTCATTGCCATTGATACCATCAAATTGAGTTATAGTGATCCTCAACCAATTTTGAGCACAAATAAGTGCCTCGGCCATCGGTGGATTTAAAGAGCTTCTAAGAGTATCCAAAACCCTACCTCCAATATTGAATGCACTCTCAGAGGAGATTGTAGAAATAGGGGTGGCCAACACATCTCTAACCATTCTTGATAGAATGGGAAACTGTGAAAGTTTATTTCCACCAAACCAAAATATCAAGTTGGTCATCACCATCAACAACAAATTCATTTAAATACCTTTCTAACTCGTTCTTTCTATCTATGGTGTCCTTTTCTCTCAAGTGCTCCTTAAAAGCATCAACCCTTGCCAAATATACAGGAATTTCAAGAATGGTTGATGCATCAAATTGATGTTCAAGTGGTTGCTTAGATCTATGTTGTTCATCATAAAGTGATTTGTACCAATCATACATTTTTTTCAAACTGTCTTTTACATAGTTAATTCAACAACTTTGTTTGAATCATGTTTGTACATTTCTTGAAAATTTCAAATGACATACTCAAACTTGTAACGAGGATCAAACATGAAAATGTAATGAGTGATTGATGTTGTCAACATTACCCCAATACTTGTGATACTTCAACCTCATGTCACAACCGGTAGATGGTAATATACTATTCAGATTCATGGTTGTCTTATCAAGTGCAAAATAAATAGTAGCCATTTGGTGAAACGCAATATGTATACTCACATGAAATGATGTTGAAAAAGATTTAGTGGCTTCATAGAAATTTTTTAGAAACTTCACAAAATCTTGGGCATGTTTCTAAACACTAGGAGATAGGGGACCTTCATCACCAAAAAAGCCATATAGCTAGTGATGAGTGCATATTTTTGCCCTCATTTAATGTTTAATTTTGGGTATTTAATTGAATTTTTGTGCTTAAAGATTGATTTAATTGGGATTTCCTATAATTGGGTTTATTGAGCATGAGATACAAAAACATGTTAAAAAAAACTTTTTAGTTGCATAAATGTTCTTTGGGTATTTTGAGGTGTGTTAGTGCAGCTGCAGCTAAGTTGTGCTCATGGAGGTGTGGAAATAAATTGATTAAAGCTTCATGACACCTTAAAGATAAATCCAAGAATAAGAAATTATCAAAAGCACAAAAATCCAAGCCAAGCATTGCATGAAGACGGTAAGAAAAACTTGAAAAAGTGAAGAAGTTTGGCTAAACCAAGAAGAGAGGAACAAAAAAATTGGACCTTGCGGTTTTCTTTATCTTTATAATAGAAGATAATTTGGGAAAAATATATCTTTAGATATTTTATTTGATATTTTTAAATAATTATCTTATTTAATTATATCATAAAATATTAAAAGATAATAACGACCAAATCTTTTTAAATATGATAAGATCTTCTTGAATCTTTTTAGTTCCACAACAAACAAATATATCTTAAAGATATTGGATTATTTAGAAGATAATTTAAGGAGATTGCAAAGGGTTGATTTGAAAAATTAATACAAATACTAATTGATGATAATTTATCATATATCTTTAATTAATTAATTAATTTAATTATATTAGATATTGATATTATCAACCAATTATATTTGTCAAATAGTCTATATCTCTCAAAATATTTTTAAATCTTTATCTTTATCTTTATTTTAAAAGATATTTGAGAGATTTTAGCAATAGAAAAGCCTAGTCCAATTCCTATATAAAGAGACTAAGGGAGAAGCAAAAAGGACAAGCTCGGGACTCCGAAGTTTAGGAACCCTTAGGGGGGCCTAATTTCGTTTCCTTTTTCTCTCTATTCTTCTTTTATTTTTATTTTGCATTCCATGAAAGGCTAAACTTCTTGGGTTGATTCCATTGTAATTTCTTAACTGGATTCTGAGGTTAGATCAATTAATTTGTTTGTTCTTTTGATTCTTGTTGAGATTTATTTTCATCTATGTCTTTTGGTTCTTAATTTAGTAAAAGTAATGATTTCTACATTGTAGCAAGTTAGCATGGTGTTAAATCTACATAACATAAAAATCGTATGAGTCCAAGGGTTTTTAAATTTTAATTGAGAAGTTACTTTGATTAATTTTAGAAACTTTCATATGATTGAATGAGTTTTTGCTAATAATTGAGAAGTTACTTTGATTAAAGGTGAAAACTTAGATTAGAATTAATCAAGAAGTTACTTTGGTTAATTAGCTTTTTACTAGATATAAGAGGTAAAAGAATGGAGATGATTAGGATTAGTAATATTTAATTGAGAAGTTACTTTTGTTAAATTTACTAAGACTAATCTACAAAGTTCTTGTTTTTGATCGAGAAGTTACTTTGGTTGAAAGTAAGGACGCCAACAAATTAATTGAGAAGTTACATTGATTAATTTGAAGTCTTAAACAAGAAATCAACAACAATAATCTTTAGGAAACAAATGATGAATCCTATTTTGAAAAAGCAGTGGAATCGACCTATTTTTCTTTACTATAGTTTCTATCTTATTTTATTTTTTTATCGTTATCTCTCATATTTTTATTATTTTATTTGACTAACTCTTTTGTATAGTTTTTATAAGAACTAATTTGCTAACACCTTCCCTACACGTAACCGACTCCTGGATCCAAAATCTAGTTTTTCGCAGACTTGTCTTATTTTTATGCTTTTCCATAGTTTTCTAGAATAACTATGGTGGCGACTCCCAAATCTCTTGTTAAACCCGTTTTCTTTTTTGGTCTGTCGTCCCATCGTGATCCGCAGTGGAGTCGCCATCTGTCGCAATCGAAATCGCGATGAGACGGCAAACCAAAAAGGAAAATGGGTTTTAAAAGAGATTTGGAGTTGCCACCATAGTTATTTCTAGAAAACTATGGAAAACCATGAAAATAAAATAAGTCTGCGAAAAACTAGATTTTGGATACGGGAGTCGATTACGCGTAGGGAAGGTGTTAGCACCCTACAGCGCCCGCCCAAGGACGGTAACTTTAATTAAAAATGCAAAGTCGATGTGGTTTTTAAAATGTTAATTTTCCCCAAAAATAATAAGACAAAAATACTAAAAAGAAACAAAAATATTTTTTTATTTTTTTTTAGGCCCGACAAGGATTGACCTTGATCCTACGTATTCTCATTCAAAATGAGAAATCAGGGTTACGTAGCTCTTTTAAAGAAATTTGAAAACAATTGAGAAAATGATTTAATTTTTTGAAGGTGAACCTGACAAGAACTGGCCTTGCTCTTACGTATCTCACAATGGAGAATCAAGGATCACGTAGTTCTTAAAAAGCTTTTTTGTTTGAAAATGTTGATGTTTTTATATTTTCAAATTTTATATTTTTTTGGTATTTTTGAATTACTTAAAAATATGTGTCACACAACGCGAGCGGTCAGACAGACACTAAAAGGAAAAAAAATCATTTTTGAATTAATTGGGAAAATGTCATGCGACGCAAGCGGCCAGACAGACACAATAAATGAAAGAGAACCTTTTTTTGGGTTTTTTCTATTATTTGGAATTTTTATAATTTTATAAAAAGATGAAATGTAATTAAAAAAAAAGACAAAAGTGGAATATAAAAAAAGGAGGGTGATTGAGTAATGTAGGAGGTGCATGAAGTAAATGAGGTGTGTTTATTAAAGGTGGGGTGCAACAAGTAAAGTATAAAACAAACCCATAACACAAATGAGTAGTGGAGTTAGTATACCTGGTGGTGCAGCAAGTACTAGAGGTGTGTGAAGTGGAACATGGGCTGCACACAAGTCCAAAACAAAAAATGGGGGTATGGTTCTAGCAAATATCAGGAGTGCGCAAAAAAATACACAAACAGTCCAACTCAAATAAATGGAGGTGCAAATATAAACAAAAAGGTGCGCGGAGAAAAAAACGTTCAGACCCAATTTATTTGAAATAAGAAAAAAAAGGGAACCCTAATTTGAACTATAGCCCCTCTTCTCTTCACTTCACCAACAACACCCTTCCTCCCTTCTCTCGAGCCACCAAGATTCCGACAACAAGTGTCGCTGCCGCAAGTCCCACGGCTGGCAAGACACGCCGCCGTCGACACCAGTCCCTACTGGAAGCATCGCCGGCGAGAACCCAACTCCCTGAATTGTCCCCCTTCTCGTTTTTCTCCCGCGCGCGAGGTAGGCCGAATCCCGGAGTCTTGCCGTTGCACACCACGCCGCTCCGACCTCGCGTTTGCCAGCTCAGACCGCCACGGCCTGGACTGCCGCCACGACGCCATTGCCGCTTGCAGAGTTCCCCTTCCTCTTCTTGTGTCGAAGTGGCTCACTTAAACACGAAATCTTGTGGCCGTTGCCACCAAGACCACCATCATTCAAGACTCCGACTCGCTGGCGGCGATGCTACCGACGATTTTTCTTTCCTTTTTGTTTCGATTGAAAGTCTGTGATTGGGGAAGATAAAATGAGAGTTTTTGGTGCTATTTGGGGCTTCTAGTTCTCTTTGATTTTTGTGCAGGTGAAGGATGAAGATGACGGATGAAGATGAAGGTTGAATATGAAGAAGGAAAGGATAATAAGGCTGGAAAGTGGTCTACGTAGTGGCACGGGGCTGATGTTGATGGTGACGATAGAGATTGAGGGTGATGGGGTGGCAGATGAAATTGGTTTGGCTGTTATGTGTGCACATGTGAACAAGAATGGAGGAGAAAGTGTGTTTCAGGTTGGTTTGGTGCTGGTGAGAATTAATGCCATGTTTTCTATGCAAGTAACCTCCATTCTTGTCATTACTTTTTTTTTCATTAATTTAATTGAATTCTTTTCTGCGACACCCTTTTAGGACTTGTTTCAAGTAAAACCAAGAGAAAGACCATGATGACAAAACGCAGTGAAGTTCATGGATGAAATCGCGTCATTAATGAGCAAAGTCCTCATAGCAAGCAAACAAAACAACATCAATTTCACTATTACAATGAATTATGCTTTCTTATGTGGTCCTAGAGCCCACTTCATTTCTCCATAACATTTGCAAAGGCGTTGCCATACCTTGCCTTAGTGGTGAGTTGATTTCATTCAAACTTTAACTGTCCTGAATCAATCAAGGATTCCACTTTACGCTTGAGTCCCCAACAATTTTCGGTTGAATGACCAATAGCCCCTCCATGATAATCACATCTTGCATCTGCGTCATAAGTTTTGGAGTACGGGGGCTTGGCAGGCTTCGTGGGGCAAATAGAGGCCAAACCTCTTTGGAGAAGACTTGGGAGCAATGCTGCATAGGTCATTGGGATAGGAGTGAAACTCACAAGCCTATTGTCTTGATTAACATTTCCCTGTCCAATGGTTCGGTGGGAAGTTGAGTTGGGGTCGGATATCAAATTTTGTCTGGGAAAGGCTCCGGAATGAGGGTAGGTCAAGGGTATTTGAGCAGTGGGACGTGATTGAGATTTTCCATCTCTCCTCTTCCCAGGTTTAGAACTGGACTCGTTCACACTTGCTACCATGGTAGAAGCATGTGCGGTCTTCCCTGTCATCACACCAATTCCAATTCTTTCTCCAATTATGACAAAGCTTGAGGAAACATTACTCACCATACACTCGTAGAAGGGTGATTATAGAGTGCTTATAAACATAGTTGTCATCTCTTTATTAGGCAAAGGTGGCACCACTTGAGCAGCAATCTCTCTCCACCTTGGAGCATACTCTTTGAATGCCTCGAACTCCTTCTTCGCCATATTTTGTAGATGCAACCTATTAGGCATTGTATCATTATTGTATCCATATTGCCTCAAGAACGCATCAGCCAGATCTTTCCATGAACGAATGTGAGTTGGTTCCAAAAGCGTATACCAATTCAGAGCGATGCCAGTTAAGCTTTCCTGGAACAAGTGAATTAGTAGTTTTCATCATGAGCATAGGCAGTCATTTTCCGACAAAACATGGTTATGTGGTTCTTTGGACAAGTGTTCCCTCGATACTTCTCAAACTCTGGCAACTTGAACTTTGGGAGTATCACCATGTCTTGGACTAAGCATAGTCCAACAACATCACTGAATGCAAAATTTCTCTCCCTTTCTATGGCTCTCAACCTCTTCTCAAGCATTTGTAATTTATTCTCTTCGTCCTTAACGTCCCTAGGTGCGACGATAGACTTCACATCATGTTGCTTTGTCTCTACTATGTTCACGATATTTGGATGAGTGGTTTCCCCAAAACATGTGAAAGTAGCAGCTTCAAGCTTATTTTCTTCTTCAACCACATTGTTTTCAACATTTTGAATGCAAACTTTCCTCGAGTCCACTCCAAGGGGTGGAATGTAATTTGAAGGGAGGCTAGATGGAGGAAAATTTTGGTTTTCCTGAACCTTATGTTGTTGTTGTGATGTCGACGTCTCTCCAGGGTTTTGCATGGCATTCAAGGCCTCCAAGATTTGACTCATCTGACTCTTTAATTGTTGGATATCGGTCTTCATCATCTCTTGGGTTTCTCCTTGGTTTTCCATGATTTTGCGATAGGGTCGCATCCTATAGGGTGTCTTGAAAGTTTAGCCTATTTTACTTTTATTTTAGTTGAATTTTATTGAGTGAAATGGATAAAGAAAGAACAAAAAGGAAATGAAAAGAAATAGAAAATATGACATAATGCAACCAATTCTAGTTAGAAATTATAAAGTTGTGAAAACACCATCATAAGCATAATGGACACTAGCACAAAACGGAGTCAACAATGTGATCCATACGATAAAACATCCATAACATTTAAGTGCACAACATTTGAAACACAGGAAGTCATGATTTAACCATCCTGAGCCCTAGCCATCACATTCTTCATTTCTTCCATCAGTTTCTTGGGGACTCTCTAGCATCGCTACTGGAGTTGCCATCTGTCACAACCGGGATCGCGACGGGACGACGAACCAAAAAAGAAAACGGGTTTGAAAAGAGATTTTGGAGTCGCCACCATAGTTATTCTGGAAAACTATGGAAAACCATAAAGATAAGACAAGTCTGCGAAAAACCAGATTTTGGATCTGGGAGTCGGTTACGAGTAGGGAAGGTGTTAGCACCCTATAGCGTCCGCTCGAGGGCGGTACCTTTAATTAAAAATGAAAAATCGATGTAATTTTCAAAATGTTATTTTCCCCCAAAAATAATAAGACAAAAATGCTAAAAAGAAACAAAAATATTTTTTTTATTTTTTGGGCCCGACAAGGATTGACCTTGGTCCTACGTATTCTCATTCAAAATGAGAAATCAAGGTTACGTAGTTCTTTAAGGAAACTATTTGGAGAATGATTTGATTTTTTGGAGGTGAACCTGACAAGGACTGTCCTTGCTCCTACGTATCTCACGGTGGAGAATCAAGGATCACGTAGTTCTTACAAAAGATGTAGCTGTTTGAAAATATTGACATTTTTTGTATTTTTTGAAATTTTATATATTTTGTTTGGCATTTTTGAATTAGTTGAAAATATGTGTTACACGACGTGAACGGTCGGACAAACACCAAAAGGGAAAGAAAACTATTTTTTGGTATTTTTAGAAAATAAGTGTCACACGGTGCAAGCGACCAGAGAGACACAATAAAATGAAAGAGAAGAATTTTTTGATTTTTTTTTCTATATTTGTAATTTTTATATATTTAAAAAATATATATATATATATATATATATATATATATATATATATAATAAATAAATAAATAAATAAAGGATGAAATTATTTGAGAAGGATAAAAGTGGAAAATAAAATATGGTGGTACATGAGTAATTAGTGGGAGGTGCATTGGCTAACGACACTAAGAAGACACAAAGAAAGCTAAGCGGACGCCAAAGTCCACAGACTCAAAGAACCAGGCTCTAATACCATAAATGTAACATACCATTTAAATAATTACTTTAATTAAATGACATGTCACACAAATAATATAAGAGACAAGGTCCTGGAGTATAACACTACTCCTTACAATATCCAAGGCACACCATGATGCCAATACAAAACAAAGCACAAGGGTCAATAGTAATCAAAGTTAACACTAAACGGTAAGATAATACACGGGCCATAACCCTAATAGAAAGCCCAATCAAACAAAATCCAGCCCAAGCAGGCTATGCAGCGGAGTCACAATTTTCTTGTGGACCACGAGGAGTTCTTGCCTTTACTCACATCAATAAATTGATGATCATTGCAAAAAGAGAAAACCACACACACAGAACATACAACAAGCAAAAAGGGTAAGCTAGAGTAGAAAATGATTTATCATACCAATACATACACTTTCATAATCCAACATACATATATCAATCAATCATGTTATGACTTGCAAACAATACACTAAGACTTAAGATACGATTCATCCAGATACATATAATTAGTCGGATTCAGCGGATGCTTGCACTTTGGTGGCCTTTACTGCTCTACCGAGCTAATTGTTACATGTGTTTCATCCCCCACGCACAAGGTTAGCCCTTAAAGTGTTTCAGGCCTCCTACTACTCTCACCACTTGAGTCAGTACGCTTTATGTGAGACTAACTAACTCTTTAGAGCGTCAAGATGCAATCCTTACATTGAATCATTACTAAATTATATAAATGAGGCACCACCATGAACTCCCACTAATAGAGGTCATGGAATTACGTCCTGACCAACTGAGGCACCACCATGAGATCTCACCTAGAGATTCATGGAATTACATCCTAACTAATGAGGCACCACCATGAAACTATTGTGGAATTACGTCCTAACCACACACAATTCATGTTTCACCAACCAAGTATGTACTTATCATGCATACCAATCTCATGCCAACTTTTATAACCAACCTTCATTCATATTCCATACCAAAGTCATACCAAACTCATCATATTCAACCCATGAACTATTTTATACATGCAACTTCGCTCAAGACATGCTTTAACACAATAATCCAACTAAACATGTGACATTCATCCAAGAACAAAGAAGTAATAGAACAAAATGCATCCTCGCCCAGCTCTTTGCTCAGGCATAAAGGTCTCGCTAATGAAGAGGGTTCTCTCGCTCAGGCGAGCTTCGTTTGCCTAGGCGAGAGCTCGAAAAGGGGAATAATGGCTTCCTGCGATTTCTCGCTTAAGCGAGCCCTCCTCGCTTAAGCGAGATTGCATCTCACTCAAAACGGAGACTCGTTGCTTAAGCAACAGCTCGAGCAGGAAACTTGGGCGAGCCTTTGTTAGTCTCGCCTAGGCGAGATGTACTCGCTTGGGCGAGAAAACCAATGCTCACCACTGTTCTCTCGTGCAACAGGCCGACAAACACAACCCAAACGGCTCAATAAGACATTTCATAAGCTCATAACAGCATACAACCCATACAATCATGAAATATCATCAAAGCAAGCATAAAACTGAAGATCAAGCAGAACCCTAACTTCCCTTACTTGGAAAATGTTAACAGACCACTTCGACACCTAAGCGAATGAGCACGACAGCTCCTGAAGCAGACTCGTGAACTAGAAAATGGTAGAACAGATTCAATACGGTTTACCAATGTGAACCCTAGCTAGAATCATGACCATAGGGCCAAAAACAAAGGAGGTGCGATTAGAGAATTAACTTATGTGACTTAGAGAACGAGACTGAGCTAGCTTGAAGATGGTAGAGGTCCAAACCCTAGTAGAGCTTCTGTTTGGGAAAAGGGAGAGGAGTGAGTACTGTTTTTGCAAAGTGAGGACAAAATGAGAGGGTTTGGCTGTCTTAGGGGCTTTGGACACTCTGTGGGCCAGTCCTTAGGCCCATTAGATTGGGGCAACCCTTAAACATTAAGGCAGAGAATATAAGTGGGCGTTATACATGATTGTTCATTTGTCCTTGTGCAATGCTTTTCAAAGCATGTTTGCCTCTATGTCAACACATTTTCTATAACACTCAACATATTAGGCGCAAACAAGTTTGGAAATTACTTCTTGCATCCCATCATTTTCTTCCTATATTTCATCATTTTCGGAATTTATTTTCCCGATAAGTACTTTTGGAAAATTTGTTTAGGAAGTCAAACATCCCCTCCTTTAATGGAAAGCATTTTTCGAAAGTTTTTGATAGGGTGGTAGAAGAAATTTGATGAGGTGGAGAAAACAATTGCCAACAAATTTCTCTCCAAAAATTATTTTGTAGTATTGACAACACTAAAATGATTATAAAAAGTTAAAAGATGATTTGTTAGACAGTACCATCTTTAGGATATGTGAGTCAATACATATATACGAAGATTAGACAATCTCACAGTTCAAAGTGTTATGTGAAAACAACATGTATAACGTGTCTACTTCACTTGTTCTTGTCGTTTGATCTTTTTGTAGAGTCCATTTTTACTTTATACTTGTAGTATGTCTAGCGCTCTTATTTTCATCTAACGTTTTGCTTGGCTTTGCTAATGCTTTACACTTATATTCTTTTCACACTTCTCTTGACTTTTTCCAATGTTTCATGCTTATCTTTGTATAATGCTTCAAATATGTTCATATAAGCTTTAAGTGGTCATCTAGCTCTTTCCGTAGTTTCATTTAGTGCTTTGGTAAACTTCATTTATGTTTTTCCTAATACACATTTTAGAATTTTAGAGTTAGACTGTCATCTATTCATGTGACATCTCATATGTGCCTTAACACTACTTACTTATTATTTTGTAATTAAGTTGAAATAACTTCTTCATATTATTAATATGTATTAATTTTTTGTATTGAAAATTTTTAAAGAATACTCAAATTAAGTTATGATACACAATAACATACTATTGATCAATAATTTTATTGAATTTAGTTGTTAAAATATAATTTATGATAATGTCCATGAGTATCTTTCTCATTCTTTTCAAAATTTTATGGTTTTTCATGACATTCTTCATCAAATCTCTTGTGCATACACCTAAATAAAAATGGGGAGGCTGAGCACAAGAATGATCATCTTGTTAAAATAACTCGCACAATGTTAATCCATAGTGAGTATTTTTGGGATGATGCTATTCTTAGTGCATGTTATCTCACTAATCGCATGTCATATTTGGTCTTAGATAATAAAGTTCCTCATTCTATTTTATTTCCTCATGAACCTCTCCACCCTTTACCACTTAAATTTTTTGGATCTACATGTTTTGTTCATAATTTTAGTCCTGGTTTTGATAAATTATCCCCTAGGTCACACAAATGTGTCTTTTCGAGATTCATTAGATCATAGAAAGGATATAAATGCTTCTCTACCCTTAATTATTATTTTATTTCAATGTTTGTCACCTTCAATGAATCTTCCCTTTACAATAAGTCTCTTTCTTCTCCTCATATGTATCCATATGCTATAGTCATCATCTTTATTATTTGTGATCCTCTTATGTCTAGTGCACCTTTGGATTCTTCACCTCTACAAAATGACTAATTTCTAGTCAGGGGCGAACCATTGTATTGACAAGGGGGAGCCACGACTCCCCTAACGTTTTTTTTTTATATATTTTTTAAATATATACATATATACATATCTATTATTTTATTTATATTAATTTAGTTTAAAAGATTTTTTTATAATTTAAAAATCACGTTTTATATAATTTCTTCTACTTTTTATTTGATTTCTCTCTTTTTCGTGCTTCCATCTCTTTCTCTCCTCTTATTTCTATCTTAATTTTCACCATCAATTTCTTATTATTTCTAAAATCAATTGCACCACAGAAAAATTAAGGAGTTAAGGATCATTTAGACCGAACAATTTCTTCTTTTGAGTAAGTTTATTTTTTACCTTTTTTTAAGCAATATGTTTTTCTCTTGTATGTGACTTTTCTACACTCTAGGCATCTCTATCTATTAGAGATCATAAAATCATGTTTTAATTGTTGATCAAACTCTTCTTTGTATAGATAGAACTATTTAAGACTTTGAAGTTGTGAAAGGTAAGAGCAAGATTAGGAATCTACTCTAAGGTAAGGGAAGCTAATCATTTAGAAGTTATTAGTTTTCTTAAAATATTGAGTCTTAGTTTTAAAATTTAATTTGGGGTAGTCATAATTTTATCTTTTTCTAGAGAGTTGACAAATTTATATTAGAAAAATTATGGTAAAGAGTAAAAGAATTAGTTATTTTTTTCAAGAGGAAGGCTAGTGATGAAGATGAAAAAAATGCATCTATGTCATCAATGGTGGAACTTAAACAAAAATTACTATAGCTACAATTGAAAGATCTACTGCTACAACTAAAAGATCTTTTCTGTAATGAAAATAATCAAGAACGGGTCGAGAAATAAGATGAAGAATGAATTTTTAGCAAGCACTATGATAATCTATATTGAAAGAGATATTGAAACAAGCTTCAGTTCTGATTCAATTATTGAAGATTTTAAATCATTGAAAGAGCATAGAGGAGCATTTGACTAAAGGTAAGTTTTGCCTTTTTGAATATATTATTGTTGATGATAAATTTTATGTTACACTTTTATATATATTATTATCATATTTGTTGAATTTTATATGAGTGCTTGTTTTGAATAGAGAAAATAATTTGAGGAAATGAAAACCTTTTTTAATTAGAAAAAATAATTTATATATAATAAATATAATTTCCCCCTTAAAATTTTTGTTCAAGTTTCGCCACTGTTTCTAGTGCCAACTACTCTATCTCTTTCGACTTCGACAACCGAGTCTAAACTTCCAATTGTCTTTCGTAAAGGTATACACTCTACGCATAATCCATCAACTCATTACACTACATTGAGTTACCACAATTTATTTTCAACTTTTTGTACCTTCCTTTCGTCTATTTCTTCTGTGTCAATTCTAAAATTTGTAGGTGATGCCTTAGCCCATCTTGGTTAGCATTAAACCATGCTTGATGAAATAAGTGTTCTTTATAATAGTTAAACTTGAGAGTTCATCCAATTACTATCTGGTAAATTTGTTGTTGGTTGTATGTGGACATTTTCTATCAAAGTTGATCTTGATGGTACTATTGATCATTTTAAATCTTGTCTTATGGCCAAAGGTTACACACAAATTTTTAGTTTACATTATGGTGATACTTTTTCTCTAGTGGAAGAAATAGTTTTGTTCACTTATTTATAGCCATGGATGCTCTCAACAATTTCCTTTTTACCAACTAGAAGTAAAAAAATGTTTTTCTCAATGGGGATTTGCAGGAAAAAAAAATCATATGCAACAACCTCTAGGTTTTGTTACTCAAGGGGAGTCTTATGGATTGATATGTCATCCACGCAAAAATTTATATGGTTTGAAATAGTCTCTTAAGGCTTGACTTGAAACAATTTGGTATGACTCATAGTGAGATAATCATTCAGTCTTTTACCATCACTCAAGTGTTGGGTATATCAATTTAATAATATGTTGATGACATTGTTCTTACATGCAGTGACCACCACGTCATCTCCCAAATGAAACAACATCTTTGTCATTACTTTGCGATCTAAGATATTGGCAAACTAAGATATTTTTTGGGGATTGAGGTAGCATAATCCAACAATGATATTGTTATATCTTAAAGAAAATATGCATAAGATATTTTGGAGGAAACTGAATTGATGAACTCAAAATCTGTTGACACACCTATGGATACCAATACTAATCTCCTACCTAATCAAAGTGAGCCTTTCTCAAATCATGTGGAGTACAAAAGATTGTTTGGAAAATTGAACTATCTTATTAGTATTTGTCCTAACATCTTCTTTGTAGTTAGTGTGGTGAGCAAGTTTCTCAATTCCCTATGTGTAGATCATTGAATTGGAATCATTCGTATATAAAAGTACATTAAAGGATCTTCTGAAAAAAGTTTGTTATATGGTCATAATAAACATACTAAAGTTGTTGATTATTTAGATGCTAATTAGGTAAGATTTTCATGTAATAGAAACTCAATTTTTTGATATTGTGTCTCCATTGGTGATAGAGTTATCAAAACGAGCCACTCGGCCCGGCCTGACCCATCACGGGTTGGCCACTTAGTGAGCCAATCGAACCCAACTCACTTATTAACGAGCCAAAAAAATTTGAACTCATCTCGGCCCACCATGGGTTGGTGGGCTAAACGGGTTGGCTCACTAGCTCACCTAATTAAAAAAATAAAATTTATTTTCTTTACTCCCAAAAAACCTAAATTATAGTTGTGATTAAAATCTAAATAAACTTTGATACAATCCAAAACAATCAACTGCAAATGCAAACCAAAATCACAAAAATATTAGGTTTGCATTTGTCAACTCAATATGTTGGCAAAAAAAAAGTGCCCAACCCAACCTAAATACAAAAATATTGTGTGGCCCTTTATCTCCGGGTGGGTTGGTGAGCCTACCCGGCTCACCACGGGTTCAACTTAGGTGAGCCGAGTTCTTGATGGGCTAGATCAAAAATTAACTCGTATTGAAATTTGTAAAACAATTTCAACCCAACCTGGCCCACCACGGGTTCGGGCCGGGTTGGCCCACAAGTTTTGACCCACTTTGATAGCTCTAATTTGTGATAACTTGATCTCTTGGAAGAGTATCAAGAAATAAAGTGTTGTGATAAGATCTAATGCATAAAAAAAGTATAGAACTATGATCTCAACCATTTGTGAATTTATTTGGCTTAAACAATTATTTAAAGAATCACAAAATGAAGATGTCATTCAAATTACACTTATATGTGATAATCAAATTGCTCTTCAATTAGCTTTTATCCTATTTTTTCATGAAAAGGACTAAACACATTAAAGTTAATTATCATTTTGATAACGCTGTCATTGATGCGATCAAATTACCACTACTTAACTTTAGCAACTTCAGTATTGCCAAATTAGTAGTGATTAAACTAGTTAGGGTTAAGATAATCCTGAGTCGTCTCACAACGAATACAAAATTGATTTCAAATATTTTAGTTTTATAAAAATCTATCCTAAATGCAATTAAAACTAGAAACTAAAAAAATATGGGGTTTTGATATGCAAAGAATAAATGACACGCAAATAAGAGATTGTAAACACAATAATAGTAAATAGGTCAATTCCACTACTCTTTCAAAATAGGATTCTTCATCGGTTATCAAGAGATTATTGTTAAATTAATTATTGTTGTTGATTTACAAATCAATCAATGTAAAGTCTCAATTCATTTGTTGGCATTCTCACTTTTAATCAAAGTACAGTCTCAATTAAAAGTGAAAATTTTTAGATTATCCATAGTAAATTCAACCAAAGTACAATTTCAATTAAATTTTACTATGCCTAATCACGTCTATTCCTTTATTTCCTCACCAAATAGAAAACTTAATTAATCAAAGTAAAGTCTTGACTAATTTTAGTTAAAGTAATTACCTCTAATCAAAGTATAGTCTCAATTATTGGTAAAAACTTATTTAATCAAATGAAAGTTTCTAAATAAAATCAAAGTAAAGTCTCAATTGAATTTAAAAACCTTTTCACTCATATGATTAGCATGCGTGTAGATTTAAAATCATTATTTTCTATTCAATTAAGAAGCAAAGGACATAGATAAACAAAAACCACAACAATAATCAAAAGAACAAATAAATTAATTCATCTAACCTCAGAATCTAGTTAAGAAATTACAGTGGAATCAACCCCAAAAGCTTAGCCCTCCATGGCCTTGATGGAATACATGATAATATGATGAAGGAAAGAAAATAAAATGAAAGAAAAAATGAGAGATATGGTGGATGACGGTATTTGCCAAAACCAGAGAGTTGCTAAGTGTCCCTCTTCTGCTCCCTTAGGCCTCTTTATATAGGCTTCAATCGGACTTGCACTTTATCTGTTCGGTTGCTAAAATATTTTATCTTTATTTAATTAATTAGCAACTTAATTTCTGTCCAATTTCCAATTCTGCCTCTCTTATTTGACCATTTTTGCAATTTTGACCAGGATTGACTTTTACATTGACCAGTGTTGACCAGTTTTGACTAGTTGACTGTCCTATGAGATGCTAACACGTGGTGCAGAGACTTTCTCTCCAGAATTAGGGTTTTTGCCTCCTTTCTCCTTCCTCCACCATGGATTGCGGTTGGCGATGGTGCTGCCATGGTTGTTGCTTCGAGGTGCAGGTGTTGCGGTTGGAGGCTAATGGTGACGCGGTGGCTGTAGATGCGGTGGTCATGCTCGTAGTGGCGCTGCATCGGGGTGAAGAGGTTGTTGCGACATGAAGATGTAGTTCGAAGGTTCGAACTGCTGGTGCGTGAATGAAATGATGAAGGTGTGTTGTAGATTCATGAGGAGATGGAGAACGATGCAGATTCACAGCGTGTCTGTGGGTACGTGAAGCTCGTGGTTTGAAGGTGCTGGACTGCTGCTACGTGATGGTGGATTCGAACTCAAGGTGGTGCAGAACCTCAGCGCGGTGGAGATTCTGCTACGTTGGTGATGGCCGTGACTAGTTGCAACGCCTGGTGTAGTGTAGTAGTGATGGATGCGTGAACTCCTGCTGCGACGAAGGCGTGCTCACGGTGTTGTGGTGCAAATTCTGGCAACAAGGCTGCATGGAGGTGGTGCGCTAGTTGTTGAAGCTGGCTCGCGGTGTGCGACAAAGATGGTGGTGGAGAGTTTGCGGCAACTGCTGGCAAGGGTGGCGGCTGCCATGGTGATGGAAGGAGATGATGAAAAATTAGGATTAGGGTTTCATTTTGGGAGATGGTGACGTGACAGTGTATGATTGGTTAGTTTAGTGAGTAGAGGATCGTGATACGTGTATCATGTGGTTGGACAGATTTGGAAGGTGAGGATTGCCAAATGGCATAATCTGGTTGAGAGGAGTTTAAGTGGTAGGAGGGGTGCAACATAGTAAAAACTGGGGATGCAGAACAAGTTTTTGTGGTCCATTTGCAGGAGGAGTGTGTAAATAAAAATTGGGGGTGCATTTAACTTCTGAATTGTTCTTTTCTAGAATTTCTTGATTTTGGACTTATTTTGTAACTTTGAATATTTCAAATCCAAACTTTTAATGACCCAAATTAAATTCCAGTTGTATTAACAAACGTTAGAATATCCAATAATATTTTATGCAACTAAAATCAATTTTTACGCCATTTTTACCTTACGTACTCAATAAATCCAATAATCACAATCCTAATTAAATCAATCCTTAAGCACAAAAATTTTATTAAATCTCCAAATTTAAACATTAAATGAGGGCAAAAATTTGAACTCATCACATTTTATTTGATAAAAGATCGTATATGGAGACATCAAGACTGAATTTGTTAGCCCAGGTGATCAATTAGTAGATCTATCAAATTGGCCTTTCTCATAGGACTTGACCTTGGCCCACATGGTTTGGGGCCAAAAAAGCCCACATGGCCAAAAAATTCCTTATTAAAAAATCTAATAGGGCTAAAATATCCATAAAACCCCATGGGTCAAAGCTAGTCCATGGGCCTTCCTTTTTAGCATGAAAAAAATATAATAATAAACTACAAACCTTGAAATAATACATTTATAGTCTAAACTTCCAATCTTAATAAGGCTCCTACTTTTCTTTCCATGTGACACTCACCTTCTATCCAACTTCCTTTCATTTTTCTTGTCTTACCTCTTGTGAATATGTTTGGGGAAGATCCTCAATAACTCCTTATATTAATCTATTTTAAAAAATGAAATGTTTGACTCAAAGAATTAAACACCAAATATATTGAGATAATGGACTAAGTATATAATAGAATCAAAAAAAGTGTCATTGTTAGTGACTTTCAACATCTTCAAGAAGTTTAGACTCATCAATGATTCCTTCATGACCAAAAATATTTTTAACAACTCCATCTATCACATAACCAATTGAAATACAATCAAATCACAAGTCTAGAGTTAATTATTTAATGTAAAGTGATTTTAAAACTAACAACGGACTTACCACTATGATTTTCAGAAAATCCATGTAACCAATTTTGAGTACAAATAAACATTTGCACATGATTAGGAAGAATGAAGCTTCTATATTTAGACAGTACACACCCACCTTTACTAAAAGCTGACTTTGATGCCATTGTAGTAATGGGAATACTAAACACATCTCGAGCCATTATAGACAATATAGGAAATTTTTTCTCTTTAGTCTTCAATATTTGAGCACATCAAAATCTTCACTGTCTTTATCATCATCTGTTGTTGCTTCATCTAAATAAGCATCTATCGCATTCTTGCCAACGATAGATTTTGATTCATTCTGATACATTTTAAAATCATATAATGCATTGCATATTCATTGTCAAAACGAAACTAAACAAAAAATGAAAACAATGAACACTAGGTATAAAATGCTTATGAAAATAATCCTTGATCTCTTCAACCTTTTCCCTTTGGTATTGGATTGAGACATCGAGATGGATTCAATAGGTGATTAGGAAAGAGAAACACTAGGAATAAACAGATTCTTTATGTTGACATGTGAAGCCAATGTGGTATGCTTCTTGAAGATTTGATGAAGATTTAATGAAGCCCTTTTGAACTATCTTGAAGCCATTACCATTGGAATGAAGCCTAAATTGATGAAGGAAAGAAGATTTAATGATATCCATGTTGATCAAGGCTGGAAAGTGTGCTCTCCACATGGTTACATCATTAAGAAAGTGTATTTGAAGTTTGTAATTCATATTGTAGACCTTGTAGCATTAATTAGATGTATTTGGTCTTTGTTATGTTTTTTAATCTGTTGAATGGTTTTTCAACAAGTTAAAATGTCTCTTTTAATCTGTTGAATGGTTTTTTAATAGGTTAAAAGGTTTACTGTAGTAGTCTTAAACTGCAACAAATTTCATCCGTTGATTTATTTTTTAATCGACTGATTTCACTTAAGTCAAGTGAAATCAACCGATTGATTTGAAAATCAACCTGTTGAATTTTGTAATAGTTTGACTATATAAGCTGTGATTTTTGAAAGAGAGCTCTATTGATCATTTTTTAGCGCAAAATTGTTCTTGAAACTTATGGAAACTCTCTCTTTCGTGATCATATAGTTTGTAGTAGTTGAATATTAATCTTGGATCAATTCTTGGAGCCTTTGGCTTGGTTTGAAGCTTGGAGAAAGTGGTTTATGGTAGGCTGGGTTGTGCTACCACTCAGGTTTGATCTTTCTTAGGGTTTGTGTGTGTGACTGGTGGTTTTCAAGGTCTGCAAGAGGGTTCTTGCTGTGTTGGTATGACTCTTGTGTGATTCAAGAGTCTTTTGTGTGGTTTTTGCATATTTTGAAAGTGTAAGGGTGGATACTTTGTAAATCTTTTGAAATAGTCTAAAGTCAAGCTTAGGTTGTCTTGACAAACTGGATGTAGCTTAAGTTTGATTGAACCAGTATAAAAATCTCGTGGTCTCCTTTCTTTATTAACCTTTCTCTCTTGCATATTCATTTTAAAGTTTAAAGAACTTGTGCTTTAATAATCTTTTTCATGTTCTTGCATGTTTTCATGACATCTGCAGCATTGAACATGTTTGCATAATCATTTAGAACCTGTCTTGATCATTCTTGTGCATTGTTCCTGGTTTAAAACTCAAATATGCATTTCTACATTTACCTAGTATTTCAGTCGACTATTTTTCTGTTTCAATCGATTGATTATACTAGAACTGAATTTGTTTAGTAAAATCAATCTGTTAACTTTGTTTTTGATCGACTGAAAGTATATTGTCCAGCACCTTTTGCATCCTAACTTGGTGACCTAATTGATTCAATTAAAGGTGGTTTTTAGCTTTCAAAGATAGCCTAAATTTTTAACTAGCGAATTCAACCCCTCCCCCTTATTGGCATTTCAACCATTTCAAAACTAACACTTTACATATTCCTTAAAAACCTCTTGAACTTCTCTAACACTTTCTTTGTTTTCTCTCCGTACGTTAAAGGATCCAATTTTTTATAACAATACATTATAAAATCAACCTTTACTCGTGGGTCAAGAATAGCTCCAAAAGCTAACTAATATTATACTCCTTCCAATATTTTTGAAACTTATCTTTCATATTCAAAGCCATTTCCTTTAAGGTGACATCTTCATTCAAGAAATTCTCTCCAATAAGATGAATTTTCCAAATTTGCATAAAATACAAGTTTGAAGTGGGATAAGATGAACCAGACATCATGTTTATAATCTCATAAAATGGTTCTAAGAATTGACACATTTTCTCTCCCCTATTCCATTCCTTAGAAGATGGCCAATTTTTATAATTTCTATCAACCACTTTGAGAATTTCAAAAGCTTTCTTATATTTGATTGCACTTTCAAGCGTCAAATAAGTCAAATTCCACCTTGTAGTTACATCTAATCTCAAACAAATGCTCATATTTATGCCAACATCACTAGAACATTCTTTGAATTTTAGAGTTCTTCCATCTAATGATTTAACATACTTAACACTCTCTCTAATATTATGAAGTGCTTTGTCAAACGACCTTTCAACTATCTTGAACTATCAAATTAAGGATGTGAACAAACATTGTACATGGAAAAACTCACCATCACATAATAAATTTCTATGAACACATAGATGGCTTTTTAAAAATGTCTTGCAAGATATTATTAGCATAATCATTGTCTAAGGTAATTGAGATAATTTTCTTATCAATACCCCATTGCTTTAGGCAATCAAATACAACATTGTCTAGTTCAACACCCGTGTGTGGTGGTTTCATTCGACAAAAAGTTAAGAATCTTGTCAATTTCCAGTTTTTATCAACAAAGTGCGCAGTTAGGCAAATATAGCCCTCATAAGTAATTACAGTCCAAACATCAAAGGTTAAACAAATTCTATAAGGAAACCTAGACATGCTTTGCTTAACTTTATCCATCTCTTCCATGTATTCCTTTTCCACATTTAAAACAGTAGTGTTCCTTCATTTCATGTCAACATTAGGATTAATGTATTTTATCCACTCTTTACTTCTTTCATATTCAACAAAGTTATAAGGAAGACCATGTTTAATTATGGCTCTCACAAGTGACTTACGTTGAATCTTTGTGTCCCAAACTTTCTTTCTTGATAAAGATTCAGATCCACATTTAAGTTTTGAATACTTTTACACACATTGACATACTGACTTAAGGGTGAAGTCGCATAATTGTTTTTAGCAATAGGGGTTTTTCCAACGTTGTAGTTATTGTCACAATACTTACAAGCCTCCTTTTCAATACCATCCTTGTCTTTTCCTATTTTTATGAAAAATTTCCAAACATTTGAGACTCATTTTTTATTTATGGTTGCACTTTCAAATGGACCAGGAGTTTCAGATACAAGATCATCAACCAAAATTAAAGAGCTACTCTTAGAATGGCCCATATTTAAAAGTTATTGCACACAACTACATACATAAATGAACAATAATTTTAATAGGTCTTTCTTCTATAGATCATCAATCAAAGCATTATCCATTTGCAATTTAAGGAGCAATCAAGGAGAAAAAAGTCCAGGATACGAGTTTTCTTTTCAAACCACAACAATTCTTTTCTATATATAAACTTAAAAATACTTATTTAAACTCAAAATTGTTAGAGAAAATAAGAACTCTTCAACCTACTATCTAAAACTCGAATAAAAATTGAAACGTGAGATCACACAAGAAATGTAACAAGTAGGTAAGCATTTGAAAGAATAAATAAATTATCTTTACTTTAGTATCTATTAACCAACCAAGGACAAAAGGAATAAATAAATAAATCTACAATAGTAATGTGCATGAAGCAAAACAAAATAATTTACTGCCACGAAAATAAAAGAATAATTATGTGGTAAAAATATGCTTCAAAATTTTCAGCATACCTTAAAATATGCTTGCTCACATGACCTTTTGTCCTCAAATTTTATCACAATGAGTACATATAAGGGGTGGTTAATTACATGAAAACAAAAAGAGACCATTCATTTTCCAATTATAGAGTAGGTTTTTATCTAGAAACTAAGAAACAAATCAATCGTCATCTGACCAAACCTCTACTCATTTTCCCTTAAATTGGATGTTTCAAATTGGATTTTATCAACTTTGGCCTTTAATAGCAAATGGCAGACCTAGAGAAAAGCATAAGGCAAATCATATGAGAAACCTAACATAGTTATAGTATAGGGATTAATGTTCAGGTGGGTCTCAAATTGTACTTGATGTTATCAACTTTCTAACAACTTATAAATTGTGTTAGCAGCTGAATGTTACCTAGTTAAACTATCTCTCTTTGGAACTGTTACTGAACTAGTTTAATTGCTTCTTGACAAAGGAGGTGAATAACCTAGCCATTTTCATCTCACCCTGTTCAATACCAGCTCCTTTCAAAAATGAAGATAACATAAGGCCTCATCCTCATTCATTTTTCTTTTCTAGAAAAGAAAAGAATTAAAAAAGGAAAAAAATTATTGCCCCATTCCTCCCATCTTTCCACAATAATTCCATTTCAATCAATGTATATATGACTTTCCCAATAAGTAAAGAAGGAAATTAACAGAGGAAAATAATGTGTTTCAAGTCCATCATTTACACACTTGTGCATCACTGAAAGTAATGCGTTTATGATACAAGCCACTAAGAACACGCCAAATTACTGGAGTGTACTTCTTGGTGGAGAGAAGCAACACCCTAAAAAACTTTGTCATTGTGCTAAATTGGTCTAGACTATTCAAGTTGATTCGCTTGAAAACCTTGGTAAGTGTTCTTAAATGAAAGCCTTCAAATTCTTAGCAGCCAAATGTCCATTGTACTCCACCAAATAACCTATTTCATTCTCCTTCTAACAAAATACAAAAATCCTAGGAGCTTTTTGTGGATATATGTCAAGCTCTTTACACAATGATACTTCCTTATAACAGTTCATGCTTCCAACCTATCACACAAAATAGATATATAAGCGATGCTAACTTAAAAAAAATCAATAAAATAGGATCATGGCTAAACGTGACTTTAGACACACTTTGATGTCATATCTAAATAAGTTATCTGAAAATTACTACTAACTTAACACGTGTATATAGGGGTGTCAAGCCAACATTGTCAAGTGATTCTAATCATTTTCAAAAGGTCTAAAAATTAATGAGGAACATAAATAACAAAATATTTCTTAAACTATAACCAAACATATTTATGTCTGCAGGTACCAAAAATATATCTAAGCCAATTAGAAGTTAAGTAAGAACCTTCACAACTCCCTATAATGTATTAGCAACTTCTTCTATAGTGGACTCAAAGTATTGGATATTCTATGATGCACTTAAAGGTCTATAGGACAACAAAATCCAAGCAACTTTTCACCTCCACCTAATCATAAAAAGAAGAAAAATTACAAGAACATATACCATTATTCCACTATTGATTTGCAGTCAAAGTTATAGTTCCCCTCAGTCAACACCCCCAAGAAGAAAATTCATCAAACAACAATTGCATATTGTAATAATAAAAGTCTAAATTTGATAAGAAAAAGTAAGAAGAGATTTTGCATACTGATAAAAAGAAACAAGATGGGGTAGAATTTGACGAACCCGTTTAGGCAAGGATCATATGAATTGAGGCAATAGGTTAAGGAGAAAACATCATTAAGGTCAACCTTGCACTTTTTGGAAGCATAGTCACTACTCGGAGATGATGGAGAAAAGAAGAAAAAGGAGTCCTAAACACTCAAAGATGATGGAGGAGGTGAGCCCCTTCATGCCGTCGTGGAAGAGAGAATGACAAAATTTAGACGAGTGAAACGAAAGAGAGAGAACAAATTAATTTAGTTTTAGGGCCAACCCCACCTTAACCCTGTCCCAACCCACTTTACATGGGGTTTAAAAATATAGGGTTTAGTTTCGGAGGGGGTCAAGGCCAACATGTGGGTGAAGGGCTCAAATGACACACGTATTGTAACGTCCTAGCCGAAAATTACTATTTTTAAATAAAAAGTAAATAAAATGATGACAAAACCTCATTTCAAATTCAATTACTTTCCCCAAAACGCGTGAAATTTAAAATCCAAAGCCAAAGCGCCAATAATAAATAAACTACGACGTTCAATAATTACAATTATAATTGTTTCTCAAACCATTACAAAATAGTTCTTATTAAAACTAGTAAACAGACCCATAGTTGATCCCCACTCCATCTCTACGTATCTTCATGCTCACCTGCATCAACCTCTGCTCCCATGTAACAAGTTACATGATCATCACCAAAACACACACAGATAGGGTGAACTCATATAAAACAATTAAACACAACATAATTAAATTAAAGATAAATATCAAAACTCTAACACATGTTATTATTTTCCCCTTTTCTTAGTTCCTTAGCTTTCAACCCATAATTTAGACGTCTATTATTTCTACACCCTTAGATGACTTCACTGATCCATCTTTGCTGCACGAGTGTCTACTCGCCCCTCCGACCACAGGCCACCACCTAATAGTCCACATGCGGGAATAAAATTGCCACAACCTCTCACGCGACACCAAGTGGAGTTCCCCAAAACGAACAGAAGTCCATAGTTGTTCCCAGACTACCAAAACTCTATCAGATGCACTGAAGAGGGCAATCATCCGAAACCTCGCCGTACAAGCCACAATCTCGCACACTCCACTAGACTTCCTAAACCACCAGGCTACAACCTAGAGTGGCCACGTGTTACCCCAATACAAGATACACTTGTAACTGGGCCCCCAGCCAAAGCATCACTTCATGAACATCACCTAAAGTTGTGTAGAAATCCTTCCTCGCGCACCACCTTTGCACCAAAACCGCCTGGAGCGCCTCTCGCGTCGTTAGGCGGAACCTGGTTACAGACCGCCTGGCGGACATCTCACACCGTTAGGCGCCAAGCGCCTCCCAGAAGGCTCACTGCTTTGTCACCGCCTGGCAGACCCAACCCTGCTGCCAGGCGCCTCGCGTAGACAGTGGCCACTACCACTGTTCTGGAACTCTATCGCCTGGCGACTCGCCCCGCGCCGCTAGGTGCTATACCAATAACGCAATGCTACTGATTTTTTGGCACTTTCCTCAGGTCTTAAGAGACCCCAAACATGCAATGAATCATTCACATATCAATCATAGTATTCAAAACATAACACCATGACTAAAACTCAATATATACAAATAACTCATGCCCAAATCAAGTATTATCATGCCCTAACATGCCTTACTTTATTCTCTACTGGAAAAAGCCACAAAATTGTCAATATGGTACACACCATTTGCCACACACAGTTATACAGTTTACAGTACCCTATCCAAATTATAGCAACACACCCAAATCATGCTAATTCGATTTTATCATGCACACATACACTTAATCAATTATTACCTTAAACCTGCCACATAAACTCAATATACTCCAAGTCCTATAATCGTATAGTTTAATATTCATATAACTCATGCCACCACGATTTGATCTGTGTTGCACATATACTTGAATAACAAAACTACCACTACAATAACCAATATATATGAAACACCTAATCCATCTATCTCACACATATTAATCTCAGAATTATTACTAAATGATATACATACTAAATCATAGTCTATCACATACCACAACACGTTTTAAAGACAACCTAAATAACCGCCCCCATAGACAAAGATCATGCTTATTCATTTTCAAACCCAACATGAACCCTAATTTTCCAATTTCCTGCAACACTATTACATTCAACATATACATATTATCTGCAGTCGAACACATCCATAAAATTCATACTCAAGCATAAAGATCATCACGAGTACATCCCAGATAACATAAAAAATCCAAAGCAACCAAAACTGGCATCCCAGTTTGCGTTGACTGGCGGATCATTCTCTGCCACCAGGTGGTTCATGAAGAAAACCTAGAAACCAGCAATCCTTATGCTCTCCAAAACACTTCAGACTATGCCCTTAGAATGCCCTCTGTTTTTCACCTTATGACCAAAGGCTGTTTTCCAGCCCCTCCCTTGGCCAGCTAGGGTAACATTAACAAAAAGAACTTAATTTAGCTCTACCAAGGTTTGAACCCATGACTATTCACTCACAAAGCAATTGCACAACCAATTCAACCAATTCTTGTTTTGTGGTGACCTTTATAAATCTAGAATTTTATACTTTCTTACCACCCCTAAACATATCATAAGAAAAGAATAAAAATTAAATAACATACAAATGACATACATAAGACTTGAACTCAAGTCCTTTCACACATCAAGTACTCTCAACCATTTGAGCTAGTACTTTTCCACATCATAAAGGTTAACATTAATTGCCATAAAGATTTCCTCTACCCATATTTATTAAATAATTATTAATTATTTAAATTTAGTGGGTCTTACACGTATCAATTAGCATATATTTTTATTAAGTCTTTATGAAGATCTAAAATTAATTATATTTGTAACAAACTTGATACATATCATTTATATGGATCAACTTGAGGGTGAATGTTAGACATAGTTAATATATCATTAGATATTATTAGTTACAATATTATGCATTTGTTTTGAATGTAATCTACTTAGGCCTAATTTTTTTTTTATTTCTTAGTTATAAATGCATAATCCTATATTCTTAACAACATTATGGATTCATCCTATGTTTTTTTTTCTTCTAACATAATGTATTGATTTTAAATTATAGGCTTAAATACTTATTTGATCCTCAATTTCGTAGTGTTTATTGTCAATGGTCCTACTTTTTTTCAAATGTTTAAAATGGTCCTCATTTTTGGGATTTGTGTTTAATTTGGTCCTTTTGTGTCACTGCAACACCCCATTTAAATTAACAGCCTTAATTAAAAGAGGCGTCACACAAAATAACATAATAGCGCGGTTTAGGAGTGTAAACATTACTCCCTACAGTCGTCCAAAGAAAACAGGAAAGAAACTTGACACACCACGATGCCAATAACAAAGCACAATAAAGTACGACAATATTCTAAAATAAAGCCCAATGGCCAGACAATACATGGGCCATGGCCCTAACAGAAAAACCCAACATAAAAACCAGTCCAAACAGCTATGCAGCGGAATTACGCACTAACATGAACCAATCATGCTCAAACAATCAGGTAACATTTATCATACACATACCTCATGCCACCCTTTTCAACCAATCCTCATTCATATCCAAATATTGAATCCATACCAACTCAGCATTTGTATTTCATATCAATATCATGCCTCTTTGATACCAACCATCTCATTTAAGTTACATGCCAAGTTCATACCAAACCCATCATTCACCATCCATGAATCACATCACTCATACACAACCATTCATCACATTTTTTTACCACAACAATTATATCCAAGCAAGTGCCAACCATCCAAGAACAAGAAACAACCAAACACCACACTGCCCTCGCCCAGCTCCTCGCTCAGGCTGAAGGGTCTCGCTCAGGCGAGCCCCCTTCGCCTAGACGAGGGCTCGAAAAGGGGAACAATAACCTTATGCGGGATCTCGCTTAGGCGAGACCCCTCTCGCCTGAGCGAGACGTTCACTCGCTCAAAACAACGTAGGTCGCCTGAGCGACTACGCGAGTAAGGTAACTTGGGCGAGCCTCTATTGATCTCGCCTAGGTGAGCCATGCTCGCTTGGGCGAGAAAACCAGTGCCCACCACTATTCTCTCGTGCAACAGTCCAACAATACAACCAAACTAACGAAATAAACATCTCATAAGCTTACAGCAGCATGCCATCCAAACAAATATGCAATATCATCAAGCAATCACAAAAAAACCATAGATTTAGCAAAAACCCTAACTTCCCTTACCTAGAAAGGGGCTAATATCGGGCTTCGACTCTTAAACCAACGGGACCAACAACTCCAAGAGCAGATCTAAGAACTGGAACCAGTAGCACAGAACAGGAACGGGTTACTAAAGTGGACCTCTAGCAAAAAAATACAAAAGAACTTTGAAAGGAACCAGTAGGGGTTGAGGTTTAACTTACGTGAAGACGAGTTAAACGTAGAGCTAGCTTGACCAAGAGGCGTGAGTAACCCTAGTAGAGCGTTCTGAAAGGAAGAGAGGCAACATTTTAGGTACTGTTTGCAAGAATGAGGCTAAATGGGAGACCCTAGCAGCTTTAGGGGCCTTAGCACCCTATTGGCCAGCCCTTAGGCCCAACAAATTAAGGCCAACCCTTAAACATTAGGGCATAAAAGAAAATTGGGCCTTACAGTCATGACTTTTAAATGAGTAACGGAGCACCGTACATGTGGCACTGTTTGTATTACGTCTTCTATTTTGTTTATTACGTGTATAGTGAGGTGGAGAAATTAGTTTTGAAATTAGGGATTAAGGATTTGGGGAAACCCTGTAATTAGGAATTTGGGATTGAAACCATGTCTCTCTCGCCCCTTCCTTCTTCTTCCTCACCTTCTTCTTCTTCCTCTTCAATCTTCAACCCTCTTTCTCCCAAAATCAATTCTCATCCTTGAACATCTTAAACTCTCCATGGCAATCATCTCAAAACAGAACCCTTTTCTCTCCCAACAAAAACTTCATTGTAGGCTTCTCTGTCGTGTAAAACCCCAACAACCTCTTCATCTTTTCCATTTGGTATTCCAAAGTCCCTAAAATTGCTAACAATCTTACAGATTGACATGGACACAATAGAGAACAACCTTACTATATATAGGCTTTGATCTATTACGAATTTTTCCATGTCTCTTCATTAGACAATGCTAATTCAATGTTATACCCAAATACATGGATGAAAATTTTCCTTCCATATTAACCAGTGTCTTCATCTTTCCTACAGTCAAATACATCCTCTACATTTTCCGAGGAGCTAGCACCATCACTTGATCGAACATTCAAGTTGTTACCAACATGCAGAAGTAGCAACCATGAAGAGAATTTGTTCCTCTTCTACTCCCAAAATCCCTAATTATAGGGTTTTACCCAAATCCTTAATTATAAAACTCATTTATCCACTTCACTCTGTTCACAAACAGTCCACGTAACTAGAAAATGGTAGATGTAATGCAAACAATGTCACTTGTACAATGCTCCGTTACTAATTTAAATGACATCACATAAAAGAACCAAATTAATAACAAATTGCAAAAATGAGAACCATTTTAAACATTCCAAAATATGAGGATCTACCGTAACAAACTATGTGAAAATGAGGACCAAAGAGATATTTAAGCCTAAATTATAATATGAAAAATATAAAAGAATGTCTATTAAAGAATATCTAATAAAAAGAATGTTTATTAAAAAATATCTAATAAAAAGAATGTCTATTAAAGAATATCTAATAATGTTAAGTTTAATTAGACCTTCCGGTGTCTAGAATATGTAAAGTACTTTTGTCTTAATCAATTTAGTAATATTTTGTTATTCATTTTCATTAGTTCTGTATATAGAGAATATACCAAATCCTATGTTATATATATTTCAATTGTTTTCTTTCATTTTTATTCTAATGTTTTTCATACCAATCCAACCACTAACACGATCTATGAATAAAACAAGAGAAAAAAAAGTGCAAGACTTAAAAACATGACTTAGGGAGATGAATTTCTCTTAATTATAATTTCTCTCTTATTTTAGATTAGTATTTGGTGATTTAGTTTAATTATCAATAAGAAAAACATCATATATATATCCTACTCTAATTTAGTTAGAATTTAAAAGGAGAGAATGGAGGAACGAGGCCAAGTTAATAAAATGCGGAAAATAGAATTAAACCTAAAGAGAGCAGCCTAGGTGGGACAAAGGGGAAGCAACCTAGTGACGAAGGCAGAACACAACGAGGATTGAGTTTTGCCACAACACAATGGCTTTTACTTCTTGTTCCATTGCTTCTCGGTTTCTCCCTCCCAGAAAACACTCCGCAATCCCTTTTCACTTAACAAAATGCACAACTTTGGCATTTCCCACTGTTCTCACTCCACGACACCCACCGTTTTCACTTTCTTCAAACTCCGGAACGTGCTCGGCAACGCCAAACTCAAACAACAACGCTACTTCCAATTCCATCAAAAACCAAGAGAAAGAGAAGGAAGTGGAAGTAGAAGTGGAGGAGGAGCTGCCCTGGATTCAGGAGAAGGCTTTGGACCTCGTCGAGTTCACCGCCTCCGTCACCCAAGCCATTCCCGGGCCCAGAGTGGGTCCCACCTCGTCAAGACTGTCAAAAAGTTTTCTTCTCCCAAAGCAAAACGCCGCAGAATGGTCTCTCATACTCGTTATTCCCTCCAATCCACCGTTTTTTCTGTCTCACCTTTGCGCCTTGTACTAACTTTTTATGTTCCCCTTCATTTCCAGGTCAGTAAAACGCCACCTTGTGCAAGTCGTTGGATGATTTATTTCAGAACGGAAGAGACCAAGTTACGCATGAAGCTATCGTCCAAATTCAGGACAAGGTGTGGTGCATCATTCTTATCTTCTACTGTCACTTTTACTCCTTCAATTTTATCATTTCATACCGGGATTGCATTGGAAACATTAGAGACATTCTGTTTTCTCTCATGTCTTAAACGTGCATGGTTGAGATGTCTCTTTAATGACTGTTTTCTGTTATAGGTTTTGGTTTTTTTGTGCATGCCTTATCATCTGCCCGGAGTCCATTTTTCATTAGTTGGTATTATATTTTAGTTTACAAAATTAATGTGAGCAATGATCCATCTGGTTGACGGTAAATGCTGTTCTTGTAATGTAAAATAATGACAAACTTTTAATTTATCCTGATAATATTGTTTATACTTCACAGACTAACTAATTACATTTTTCCTTGTATGACCCTAGAAAAAATAAATTATTGGTGCTTGTTTCATTCCTAAGCATGATACATTCGAAGGTGAAATTCTTTGGAGTTTTCCAATGTGAAGGATCTTACTATCAGTCTTGGTCAGGAAATATTTCCTTGCCTTCCATTTGCTTGCTGGGGAAAATCTCATGGGAAAAAACAGTTTCTTTTTACTTGCCCTGATAAATTTTGTGTGCTTGTGCATATGTGTCATATGATTTTAAGTAACAGCTGTATATCACATGCAGACAGGTTTTGGTTTGGAAGAAATTTTGCGCAAATATATCTATGCTCTAAATGAGAAACCATTCAATCCTCACATGGTAGCTGATTTAATTCAGCTAAGAAGAGCTTCTATGTTAAGTGATTCACACGTTGCTGAGATTCTGAATGAAATTTCACGACGAATTTTCACGACGAATTGTGCGAGACAAAGGTAATGTATTTTTAACATTGGGCTTCATGTTTAGTTGATCACTCTTGGTGAATGGTTGTATGTTTTGGATAAAATCTAGGAGAAGTAATCAAATTCTCATACTCTGTCAAACAATTTATTTTTCTCTTTGTTATGTATATTCAGAAGGGTTACTATCCCAGTATATGGTGTCAAGTTAAACTTCACACAGTGGTGGCATGTTAATTTGAACCTGTGACCTCCGGCTTCTATAAACCAATCCACACGCACTAGCTTAGTTAATGGATTTCAAAGAGGAGATAACCAATTTGAAAGAGCATCAGTTTTGATAGTTGGAGAGTTTGCTCAATGATAGGGTTTTTTTAATTTCCCACAGTTGTATCTCATTCTTTCTACTGGACGAGATCCTTCTTAGAAAGTCTCAGAGCAGTAATGCAGATCCTCATGCATTCTTTTTCTTTATTCATCCTTACTTAGCTTTACCAGTACCTTGCAGCTTGCCTTAGTATACCAATATTTGT
>Ga0214542_1000526_pt1 | contig 70153 bp, 38 predicted proteins | sample CNSS1metaG_FD_160096 | JGI IMG/M metagenome (GOLD analysis project Ga0214542, IMG submission 160096) | Root nodule microbial communities from cowpea collected in UCLA plant growth center, Los Angeles, California, USA - CNSS1 | ecosystem: Host-associated > Plants > Roots > Nodule | place: USA...
GTATGGTGTGTGCAAGACTAATTTCGTTCTAGCACAAAAGGAGACAAAGAATGTGTCTCATATGTCTCCAAAAAGTGGTCAAAGTGTGCTAAAAACAAAGGAGACCAAAGGTACATAGGTACACTTGCTTCATACCTTTTACTTTATGCTTTATGCCTTTGCTTTACTCTCTCCTCCACATCATTTATGCTCCCCAATCACCATGCGCCACTTAGCATTGCTTTCTTACTCTTAATTAACCTACAAAGCAAATAAACATAGATTAGCATGTTGGCTTAAGTCAAGTCAACTATAGTCAACAAGTCAAACCTAGTCAGAGGTCAACAAGTCAACTAAAGTTGATTAAACTAAGTCAACTTAGGGAATCAAAAATAACAAACACAAATGAAAGGGATGAAGGATTAGTGAACTTCCTTTCTAAACATGCTTAGTCTTCTTAAGCATGTGCCTCTATCCTTGGTTGGGGTCAATCCTTCATCACCCTCTCTCTCTCTCACCAATGGATGCTTGAAAGACTCTTCCCACAGGGCACACGAAATTCAGTAGCGTTTTCTTCTCCTAATTACTCTCTTTCCTCACATAACTAACCCAAATTAATCAATTTTAATAAAAAAACGAAAATCTAATTAAAAATGTATTCATGGCACTTCAATTTCCATTACCAAGGGTTTCTCTAGACTTTCCATCTGCTCCTCCAGACGGCTAGGGTTCCTACCCCTTCTCATCCATGCTAAAAATTGATTTTAGCAAAAAGAGTTATTTTGCTTACCCCAAGGTTTGAACACACAACCATCCAAATTCAAAGCAAGTGCACAACCAATTAAACCAATTCATGTTTCATGGTATTTTCTATAATTTTAGGAATTTATATCTGTCATCACACCAAACATATCATAAAATATAATATTTAAATAGCACATAAATGGCATACATACGACTTAAAACAAATCCTCTCACATAACCAAGTACTCTCAACCACTTGAGCTAATACTTTTCCACATCATGTAAGTAAACATTAAATGTCATAAAGGCTTCCACTACTCGCATTTTATTAAATAATTATTTATTTAATTATTTAAATCCTCGGGTCTTACAGTCTAAACTTAGGAAGTAACAGCTAAATACACAAAATCAAGTCATAGTTTTGGTACTTAGGCCTTGATAAAGCCCACACGAGCCCAAAGAAGACTCATCGAGCCTAATAAAGGCCAAGCCCACGAGCCAAGCAAAATGTGATTAATATTCTATAAATACAAATGGATCCCAGAAATTAAAGATACGTGATTCATTAATACCAAAATTGGAGATTTAACTTTGAGAGCTCTCGCTGAATTGATCATTGGAGTCCTTTTTGCATGTAACCTCCAAAATGTTCTAATCAACAAAAAGAACACGAAGACAAGCCAAGCAAAGTGGAAGAGTACTCGTCCAAGAGATTCCCAAGTTGGACTAAGATAAGATTCAAGTCTCATGATATCACATTATTGTCTTTGCAAGAACACCTCTATTTGAGAATTTTGATGAGACAGCAGGTCTTTGCTAATGGAAAAATCCATGAAGGAGTTGACTAACCAGGGGGTGTGCTTCCAGCTTCCCTGCATTCAAATGCCAACATATTAAGGGGCACCAAGCTTTGAGTTAAAGCCTAAATTGGTGATGTTGCTCCCAAAGTTCCATGGGCTGGCTTATGAAGATCCTTAGAAGCACGTCAAAGAGTTCAAGTGGGTATGTTCTTCCATGAAGCCTGCTGGAGTTCCAAATGATCGCATGCTCACACTAGAATTCCAATACCACCAAGCTACAGCTCGGATCGCACGTGTTTAACCCCCATTGGAAGCTATAACTCATAAATGGCCATAGAAAGTTCATACCCAAAGAAGATTATCCACAGTCATGTAAAACTCTCAATATCGTTAACTTGACTAGGTACCACTAAGCGATGCATCAGGTTCTGGGTAAATTCCAGATTTTCCCTGCATCTGTGAGAACCCTAAAATCTCCAACCCAATCCAATCATGCTTCCAGAATTCATGTACATTTAGTACTAGCACGCAAACATGAAATCCCTATCATTCGCACATTAAATCATATTCCAATTCATTTCCCAAAGTCCTCACGGAATCCTCCTATTTATGCATTCACAAGAGCATCAAAGAAATCCTAAACAACAACAATTTAAATATTTCACATTAGAAATCACTCAACCAATACCAAAAAGATCAATCCAGGGAAACAACCTTGCTCCCGCACCATCAAAAACACATAAGCCAACTCGTAGAGATCGCGTCGCCTAGCAGGCTTGAAGTGCCACTAGGTAGTTCTTAGATAAATCCTAGAAAATGACCTCCCTCTTCATGCATCGCCTGGTGGCCAAGAAAACCGCCAGGCAGGTTTTGGGCAGAAACCCAAAAACATGGTTTTTCTCAAAAAGCGAAAGGAAAAGAGGTTCCATGCATTCAACACACCATACAATTCATTAAAACAAACATAAGTGAAGCTCCTCTTACCTAAAAGAAGTTCTTTCACGCTAGCCAAGGTTCAAACCCGCATCCACCCAATTACCAAGTTTATGCACAACCATCAAGCCATCACATGATTAAAGATATTTCATGCATACATATAAGTATGACACCATGCCACGTGTCGATGTATACACCCAAAACAATTTAAATAATTAAAACATCACACAATTGACATACACAAGATTTGAACCTAAGTCCTCGCAACATAACCAAGTACTTTGAACCACTTGAACTAGTGTTATTCCTTGTTATAACTCTCCTCATTAATTAATTTGGGGATTTTTTTTCTCGTATTTATTAAATAAATATTTATTTATTTATTTAATTTTCTCGGGTCTTACACATGATAATTATTGATTGCATATTTATGGGTATCTAATCATTGGACATAATATTAGAACCTATACTAGAATAGACAACTAATTGATTGTGCATCTAGACATAGAGTACATCATAGGTCATTCTTAACATCCAAACTTAAGGCTTAATGCAAACTTTTAATAAGGAAAGGTCTAAGACAATAGGGTTCTTATTAAAGTTTAGACTTGTCACTAAGACATTCGGGCTTGTTACATGGTGGTGTGAATGTGAGAGACAGAAATAGAAAAATATTGCATGTTGTTTTACTTTGAACGGAATCATGAAACAAAATCCTCGGTAAATTTTTTATCTTATATTTTTCTTAATCAAGGTATCTGTTTCCATTATGTTAATTCCAATTATAATCCATATTCTACATTTATTTTTCCTTTAACCCACAAATGTTTTGTTATTCTCACCCTTATCAGTAACTAACCAATTAATTTAGACCACATTAGTCCTTGTGGGATATGATATATGAACTTGTCCACTGTATTACTTGTGCGATTTGGTACACTTGCCACTTCTGTAACAATTACATTTGCCCTTCTCTTTACCATCTTTCACTCCAACGTTTTTAAAATATTTCCAAACTTCAGAGGTAGAAGTCTTAACTTTCTTACTCTCTTTTTAAACCTCATTATCTTCATTGTTAATAGAAGGTGGCTCTAGCTCATTAGATTTTTCATTATTTCTATTATCATCAAAATTAAAATTCACATTAACTCTTTGATGAATAGTTTCAGATTCTATGTTGCAGATTAATTTGTAAAAAAAATATAAGTCATATCTACCAGGATATGGAAATAGCTAAGGAAGCAACTAACTTTTGATGTAAATGGACCCCCACCAATAACACAGAACATCATTAATAATAACTTTGGCATGGCAACTAACTTCACCAGAACAAATGAAACTAATATAAGCATGTAAGAATTCAAAACCGCTTAAGAACTCTTCAACAAACTTCAGATTTTAATTCCAATTACAAAACTAGAAATGAGAACTATTGGTAGTGAATATGTTGTCTACAAATTAGAACCACAATGCAAAGATATATCCAAAACTTAAAATAGCATAACAACATTCCAATAGCTAAAAAACGGCACTACAAAGACGCATCAACAACATTTGTCTCCTAACACCAAAATGACCACAAAGGAACATAAAAGAAAAGTAAGTTAAGAAACAAACCTTACATGGAGAACAATTACAACGGAGGATGATTGAAGGAGTAGCAGCAAAGAAGAGTAACTACCCAAACGGCAACGACATAAACAACCACTTTTGCACAAAGGAGCACAGATGAAAAGGGGCAACAGCGACATGGAAGAGCAATCACGCAGAGTATCACCAATGCATGGACGACCATTGACGTCGAGGACCACCAACGCAGACGTGTAGGAGCAGTGACACGAAAGAGCACCAGTGAATGCAAATTAGAATAATCAAATATCTTCTGTTTCTACAGAGAACAAACAAGATAAGTTAGGCACAATCGTTACCTTATCCGTGTAATCCGCTATCTCTTTAGTTGGCCTCTCCCCGGTTGATATATGTAAGCTTGAACCCAGGAGGGGTTACCTGCAGAAGAGTCTCCGAAGCTCAAGTAAGTCAAAGCTCTCAGAAAGTCAAATCAGTGATTAATGAATGCGTACCTTTAATTCGTGGGGTCCATGCGTATTTATAGAGCATTAATGATGTTCGTTTATCCAATGGGTCGGGCCTTGGTTTGGGCCCTAGCCTGGGTTATGAGTGGGCCTGGGCCCTAACCTAGGCCCCAAGGTCCATCGAACGCTGGGACCTCCATTTTACTAAGTCTTCGAAGGCGATCTGATCCATTTATTTCTTGGCTTGTCAGATGTCGTCCTTGGTCGTGTACTATCCATGTTGGCCATTTTGTCGTTACTTTAGCCTTTGTTCATTTAAATTCGAGAACATGGCAGCCCAGGTCGTGTACTTGGGTTGTCTCTAGCACGTTCGTGAGGTTTATCATTTATATGGTTAATTTGACCAGGTCCGGTATAAGTTAGACTTACTCGGCCTAGGCTGAATACTTGGCTGCCTTGATGTATTTTTTACTTATTTGATTGAGTTCGGTTAGGTGTGGTACACCAGTCCCCCAGCCTTGTTCGATGGAAGTTGTCGGTCAAGGGTGATATGTGTTGGTATGCTAACGGCACCGGCTAGGTGTGGTACACCAGTCCCCCAGCCTTTAAGTGTGATGAATAGTGTTAAGGCTAAAAAGTGGTAACCGTCAGAAGGTAGGTGAAGGGGTGCCATGGGTCCAATCAAGAAGTTTTGGCGCCGTCGTTTTTCAAAAGTCGTATCTTTCGCAATGATGGTGTCGATTGGTTTGGGGTTTTATTTTGGCGGGAAGGGTTTTCGTCGTTTGGGATCCTGGACTATAAATATAGGTTTGAAAACGGGTGAGGGGTTACTTGTTTCACTTGCGAGAGTTCTGAATTCAGAGATCTTGTGCGCGTCATATTGTCCGACTAGTTCCCAAATTCAACCGACATCTTCTCGTAAAAACGAAATCAGGTATGTCTAGTAGTGATAGCATGTCTACGTCTAGTAGTAGTGAGAGTACCGAGTCGGAGAGAAGTAAGGATAGGCAACTTGACGGAGAGGGTACGAGTTCTGGGATTGTTACAAGTGGGATGCCAATGGAGGTTGTGAGGGAGGTTCGAGAAGATCCCCCCGAAGAGTTGGAGGAGAGCAACTGGTCGGCGAAAGATGGGTATGGGTGGGCGGCTGCTGACGTTCGTGACCAATCATCTTTGTTCAGGTGGTCCGTCTACTGAACTCTTGGTTAATTTGCACACCTGTCATCTCCAAGGGTTTCAGTGGGGACATTGTTTCTCTAGAGAGGGTTAGTGCTATCGACCGGGTATGCTATGGGCAGGAAGGGGCTACCGAGAACTTTTTCTACACGTATATGTGCCACTTTTCTCAACTTCATGTGCGATTGCCGTTAGACGATTTTACTATAGGCGTATTGCGAACGTTGAATGTGGCACCTACACAGCTACATCCGAATAGTTGGGCCTACTTGCAGGCTTTCCGCATTTTGTGCCAGTCTTTATACTTGGAGCCCACTCCTTATGCTTTCTTATATTTTTACGACACCAGACCTCGGCGGCCGGCTACTTGGCTATCTTTGATAAGTCGCCCCAGCATCAGCAGACTGGATGCCTTCTCCCAATCTTTCAAGCATTTCAAGGATGGGTACTTCAAGGTCGTCGTTAAAGAAGGAGGAAAAGCTTATTTCTTGAACGCAGACGGAAGTGCCAAGTTCCCTTTTAGTTGGACAAACAATCCTTCTCGGTATAAGGACATGGGGATGGATGAATTGTCGGCTGGTGATAAGGATGTTGTGGAGACCTTGTTGAAGTTTGTTGATAAGTTGCCCACTAAGGGCCTAGTTAGAGTTTATAATTCGATGCACCCGATAATAGATATCGAAGGTATCTGTTTATTACTTAAGTTGTGTTAATAATTCTAAGTTGTTTTGATCCGAGTTGTGATGTATTATTGTAGGGCATATGGCGCAGTCTGGAAAGAAGAATTTGGCGCTTTTTCAAACGTTGAGGAAGGAAATGGCCGCTTAGGCCAAGGCGGCTGGGAAGACTGATGTTCCTAATTTACAAGAATCTGTGGTGGAGGTGCATGTGCACGGCGGGACGAAAAGGAAGGCTGAGCTTCCGCCTCGACCCGGCAGGGAAAAGATGTGAAGAAAGTAAGGGCGACCTTGCTCGGAACGGGGTCGGCTAGCGGAGCAGGGTCGGCCAGTGGGGAGAAGGGGCCGGAATCTGGGTTGATCGAACTGCCGGAGATATCTGTGAGGAAGGACATCTCAATTACCCTCCCAGATACCATGGATACGAACCACATTGTGAGAACAATGGTCGAGTTTGGGAGCAAGGCTTTAGTTTTAAGCCGACGCGTGGGGTCGCTTTATAGGAGAGAAGTGAAGGAGGGTGGCCGGGAAAAGGTGGAGGAGTTGCAGGGGAAGGTGGATAAGCTGGAGGAGGAAAAGGCTACGTTGGAGTAGGCCAAGGAAAGTTGGGAAGCGGAGAGGAAAAGGTTGGCAACATGGAGGGTTCGTTGCTTGGATTCTGAGGAAAAGATGAATAAACGGATAGGGGAATTGGAAGAGGACTACGATGACTTGAAGGAAAAGTATGATGGAGTTGTTGGTGAGCTTGATGATCTGAAGAACAGCATCATACAGGAGCACATCAATGGTTTTGAGAAGGGATTGCGGCAAACGGCTTTTTTTCTACCAGGATGTGGACATAACGGATTCGAGGTTTGATGTGAATAAGGATGTTATTGACGGGAAGTTGGTCCAAGAGGATGAGGACAGTGGGAACGAGGGGGCGCAGGAGAAGGTGGCGGAGGAGGAGAAGAAGGCGGGCGATGCCGAGGATGCACCTGTCCCCACAGACTAGGATTTCTGTCTTAATTGATTCAAGAATATTATTTGATCATGTTTGTAATATTTGGTACATTTAGCTACATTGGTACATTGCACTTATGTTTAAATGTGATTAAGGTTCTGCATGTTATTACGTACGTTGTGTTTTGTTTATATGTGGTGTATGCGTGTCGTGATAAGTTGTAAGATAAGGGTGCTCGACCCAGGCCGCTTACTTGGGGTAAGGGTGGGGAACTTAAACGAATTAACCACAAGATAAGGGTGTTCGACCCAGGCCGCTTACTTGGGGTAAGGGTGGGGAACTTAAACGTATTAAACAAAAGATAAGGGTGTTCGACCCAGGCCGCTTACTTGGGGTAAGGTTGGGGAACTTAAACGAATTAAACAAAAGATAAGGGTGCTCGACCCAGGCCGCTTACTTGGGGTAAGGGTGGGGAACTTAAACGAATTAAACAAAAGATAAGGGTGTTCGACCCAGGCCGCTTACTTGGGGTAAGCGTGGGGAACTTAAACGAATTAACCAAAAGATAAGAGTGTTCGACCCAGGCCGCTTACTTGGGGTAAGGGTGGGGAACATAAACGTATATGAGAGAAACACATGGAGAAGTCGTGTAGTTGGGAACCCTTCGTTTTATTTATTGAATAGGGGTGCCTCGTTAAAACTTCCCTGGCCAAAACCCTCCTTAGGGAAAAAAGTCCAGGTGAGGAAAGAGAGTACACTCGGGGTTACAAGTATTGGTTCGATTACAATACACATTCAGCTGAAGTAGAACTTGAGGTGGGATACATTCCAAGTGTTGGGAATCTCTTCCCCAGATAGTTGTTCTAGGCGATAGGCTCCTCCTCCTGCATCCTCGCGTATGCAGTATGGGTCGTCCCAATTGGCGGAGAACTTGCCATCCTTTTTTCTAGCATTGCTGGCCATTCTCAATACTAGGTCCCCGATGACGAAGGATCGTGGACTTAGATTTGCATTATATTTCTTGACAGCTCGTTGTTTGGCGGCTAAATTACGTATCTGGGCTTTTTCTTTGAGTTCGGGTAGAAGGTCGAGATGTAAGGCCATGTTTTGGTGATTTTGGGTTGGGTGGTATAGTTCTCGGTACAGGGATGGTTCGCCAATTTCAACCGGTATCATGGCGTCTGTGTCGTAGACTAGGCTGAATGGGGATTCGTTTGTTGATGATTGGGGGGTGCTACAATTATGAATTTTACCTGCCCCTTGCCGAGTGAAAAGGGGCCAAGGATGTCCATTCCCCACTTAGCGAATGGCCATGGGGACAGTATGTGGTGTAGTTGTTCTTGTTTCTGGTGAATAACGTTGCCATGTTTTTGACATGGCTTTCATTTCCTGACATGATCCTGACAGTTTGCTTCTATGGTCAGCCAGAAGTATCCGGCTCTAAGAACTCTGGTAGCCATGGTGCGTGCACCGAAATGATAACCACAGATACCTTCATGTAGCTCTTTGATAATATATTGGGTTTGCTCTATCGTGACACATTTAAGGAGGGGTTGGCCATATCCGCGTTTGTAGAGGTCATCGCCTATCATGGTGTACCTGGCGGCCTTAGCCAGCCAAGTTTTGTCCGCGTCTGGGGGGGTTGCCGGTTTTGAGGTATTGGATGTAGGGGGTGGTCCAGTTTTGGCTTTGGGAGGGGGTGTTGTTGCTAGCTGGGGTGTGGTTTTAATTTTGACAAGTGTGCGTGATGGAAGGTGTGGATAGTGTTTGCTGTAGTAAGGATAAGTGACGATTTTTGAGCTTGGTGTTGGCTAATTTGGAAAGGATATCAGCCCTGACGTTGTCGGTTCTTGGGATGTGTTCGACGCGGACCTGTTCGAAGGCGATTTGAATGACTGCACGGACCAGATGGTAATACTGTAGAAGGATGAGGTCTTTGATCTGGAACTCGTCATTTAGATGACCTACAGTAAGTTTGGAGTCGGTTTTGCACGTTAGTTTCTTGACGCCTACCTCGCGGGCTAGGGAAAGACCAGCGAGGATGACTTCATATTCGGCTTGGTTATTTGACGTTTTGAAGGTAAAGTGAAGGGATTTTTCAATGAGGATATCATTGGGGCCTTCTAAGACGATGCCGGTGCCGGCACCCCTTGGATTTGAGGAACCATCTACATGAAGCGTCCAATGGTCCTCCATAGGTGTTTGTTGTAGGTCGTTGATGAAGTCTAAGAGACACTGGGCTTTGATGGGGCCGTGGGGTTCATAGCGGATGTTGAATTCGGATAGTTCCACGGCCCATGATGACATGCGTCCGGCTAGGTCTGGTTTTTGTAATATTTTTTGGATTGGGTAGTCGGTCTTAACGGTTATGGTGTTGTTTTGAAAATATAGGCGTAGACGGCGTGTCGCGTGGACCAAAGATAGGGCCAGCTTTTCTACCATTTGGTATCTGGTTTCAGGGTCTTGTAACGTTCTGCTCACGAAATACACAGGATGTTGTGGGCTTTCTATTTCTTGGACCAGTGCGGCGCTGACTGTATAATCGGTGGCTGTGATGTATACGAGCAGGGGTTGATGGGTGTCCGGCTTGTGGAGGATAGGTGGGGAGGTTAGGGTTGTTTTTAGTTTTTGGAATATCTGTTCACAATCATCTATCCACGTGAACCGGGTGGATTTCTTTAGGAGTTGGATTATGGGTTGGGTTTGTTCGGCTAGCTTGGGTAGGAAACGGGAAATGGTTGTGAGACGGCCAATGAGACGTTGGACTTCTTTAATAGTAGTGGGGCTGCGCATTTCGATGATAGCCTTGCATTTTTCAAGGTTGGCCTCTATGTTGCGTTGGGTTAACATAAAACCAAGGAACTTGCCCCGGTCAACGCCGAATACGCATTTGTCGGGGTTGAGCCGGAGGTTGTATTGACGTAGCACGGAGAAGACTGCTGACAGGTCTTTAGCGTGTTGGTGATGGCTTGGGGATTTGACAACCATATCGTCGACGTATACTTCGACACAGTGTCCCATTAGGTGGCTGAACACCTTGTCCATTAGCCGTTGGTAAGTTGCTCCGGCGTTTTTTAGGCCAAAGGGCATGACCCTGTAGAAGTAGTTGGCGTCTTCCGTGATGAAGGCGGTTTTGTGCATGTCTGATGCGGCCATGGGGATTTGGTTATATCCTGAATATGCATCCAAAAAATTAAGCACCTTGTTCCTTGTCGCGCCGTCTATGAGTCGAACAATGTTGGGTAAGGGTAAGCGTCACGGGGGCAAGCCTTGTTCAAGTCTGTGTAGTCTACGCACATCTGCCATTTGCCATTGGCTTTCTTTACCAATACAACGTTAGAAAGCCAAGTGGTATACTGAGCTTCTTCTATAAATCCTACGCTCAGCAGCTTGTCGGCTTCGACCTTGGCTGCTTGCCGACGTTCTTCGCCAAGCTTGCACTTTTTCTGGGATACATAGTGGGCTTCTTTGTATATGGATAGTTTGTGGGATGCCACCTAGGGGTCCACTCCAGGGAGGTCGGCAGCCGACCAGGCGAAAAGATCAATGTTGTTGATAAGGATGGGTGTAATGGTGGCACGCTCGTCAGAGTTTAAACCGGTGCCTAGGTTAATAGAGTGGCCATTGGGAGGTTGTAGAGGAGAGGTGTCCTCAACTGGTTCGAGGCGAACATCCCGGCCTATTCTGGGGTCAAGATCTTCACCGGATAGGGCTATGCTAGAGTCAGGGGGTCTCTCGATATGGTTGGTTTGTTGAATTGGTAGTTGTGGTCGCAAGCTGGCCATGTAGCATTCTCGTGCCAAGCGATGGTCGCAGTGGATGGTAAGGATGTCGCCGGATGGGGTAGGGAACTTCATGGCTAAGTGAGGGGTGGAAACGACAGCGCCAAGGGTATTGAGGTAAGGGCGACCCAAGAGGATATTATAGGATGTTGGCGCGTCGATGATGAGGAAGTGGATTGGGATGGTTTTAGTTTGGGTTCCCTCCCGAAAGACGGTGTGAAGGTCAATGTATCCCCGGGTGGATACTTGTTCACCGGAAAAGCCATATATTGGTTCGTCATATGGGACCATGGCGGTGTCGGGAAGTTGAAGTTTTTGGTATGTGGCCCAGTAGAGTATATCAACAGAGCTGCCCTGATCAACAAGGACTTTCTTGACAGCGTAATTTTCGATTTCAACAATGATGACCATGGGGTCATCTTGTTGGTGGTCGAGGCCGTGGAAGTCACCATCTGTGAAGACGATAGGAGGCATACGGCGCCTATGGTGGGAATGGGTGATGTTGTTGATGGATTGTATATGGCGGAGGTGTCTTTTCCTGGCGGAAGAGGTGGAGCCTCCGCTTGCGAAGCCACCAGAGATGGTGTTAATGGTGCCACGTAAGGGAGTGTCGGCAGGGGTGATGTCGGTGTGGGCTGGCTCCGGTTCTTGATTGGTGGGTTGGGCGGGGTGCCTATCGTGACGAGAGTCATGTGGTGGATGTCTGTGATCGAATCGAGGGGGTGACGGGATCGGGAGGAAGAGGAATGGTCATCTCTACGGATGAAGCGACGAAAGTGGCCAGCACGGACCAGTGCTTCTATTTTATCCTGGAGTGCTTTGCATTCTTCTATAGTGTGGCCATGGTTGCGATGGTAACGGCAATATTTGGTCATGTCGGCGTTTGGAGGTGTAGTTGTCTTGCGTGGTGGAGGGATTAGATCAGCTTGGAGGGCTTCGTCGAGGATGCGGGAGCGGGCTATGGTAAGGGGGACGTATCTGGTGAAGCGAGGTTGGAGGGGTTCACGTGGGCGGGTATCAGGACACGGGTTAGGATGTGGGTTAGAAATTGGGGTAGGGTTGGCGGGGGTGGTTGCATAATCGTTGCAGAATTTCGTGTGAAGGGTTTGCATCTCCTCCATGCGGACATAGTCGGCTGCACGCAACTTGAGCTCGTGCATGGAGGCAGGTGGGTGGAGATAGACGTTGTTGGCGAAGGGGCCGGGTTGTAGAGTAAGGGCCATGCACTGGAGGATCATCTCCTGATTGAGATGTGGTGTACGAAGGGCTGCCTTACTGAAGTAATCTATGAACGCTCTGACTGGTTCGTTTTGTTCCTGTCTGATGCCTAGGAGGGATATAGTGGTAGTTTGATGTGGGCGGCTGCCGGCGAAATGGGTTGAGAACATGTGGGAAAGGACGTCGAAACTGTCGATGGAGTAAGGCGGGAGGGTTGTGAACCATTGTAGGGCAGGGCCCTTGAGGGTGGTGGGGAAAGCTTTGCAAAAGACTGCGTCTTGGGATGTGTATAGGGCGACATGGGTGATGTAGACCTTAAGGTGTTCATCAGGGTCAGTTTCACCAGTATAGCGATCCAGGGTGAAAGGTTCTCATTGGGCTGGAAGTGGGGTGTTGGCGATAAAGTCAGTGAAGGGGTGACGACGTTTGGGGTGGTGGGGGGGAGCAGGTGAGGTGGGATGGGATGGTTGATCATAGTGGGGAATGTGGAGGTTAGGTTGTGAGGGGGATGTGGGTTGTCGGAAGATATTATCGGTTGTATGGTGGAATATGTGTGGTGTGTAGGGTGGTGGGTATGTTGTAGGGGATCTGAGTGGTAGGGAGGGTAGCGGCGGGGGTTGGGGGTGCGGTAACTCCCGGTTGGCCAGATGGGAGGTGATGGGGATGGGTGGAGGTAACGGGTGTTTGTTGGGTGGTGGTGAAGGTGGGAGGGGTGAGGTTGTATTCACTTTCTTCTTTTGTGGGCTGGAAGGCCGGGGACTTCACAGCTTCAGAAGTTTCTTTGGCCTTTCCTTTCAAATTGGGATCAGCCTCGATCCTTCGCCTCAGGCGAGAGTTCTCTTGCCTCAATGCCTCCATTTCATCAGCGCTGCGTTTCTTCAGACCTGCGAGTTCTTGTTGCATCTTTGCTTGGCCGTCTAGGATGGCGGCCAGATCAGGGGTGATGCCAGGAGGTCCAGAGGGACCAGCATCAGCTTGCTTGTTCACTCCAGCTCTGCTACGGGTGGAAACCATCTTCAGAGAAAAACGGGTACTAAAGGTTTTCGTCTCGTGACCCACGGTGGGCGCCAATTGTTCCTGCAGAGAACAAACAAGATAAGTTAGGCACAAGCGTTACCTTATCCGTGTAATCCGCTATCTCTTCAGTTGGCCTCTCCCCGGTTGATATATGTCAGCTTGAACCCAGGAGGGGTTACCTGCAGAAGAGTCTCTGAAGCTCAAGTAAGTCAAAGCTCTCAAAAAGTCAAATCAGTGATTAATGAATGCGTACCTTTAATTCGTGGGGTCCATGCGTATTATAGAGCATTAATGATGTTTGTTTATCCAATGGGTCGGGCCTTGGTTTGGGCCCTAGCCTGGGTTATGAGTGGGCCTGGGCCCTAACCCAGGCCCCCAAGGTCCATCGAACGCTGGGACCTCCATTTTACTAAGTCTTCGAGGGCGGTCTGATCCGTTTATTTCTTGGCTTGTCAAATGTCTTCCTTGGCCGTGTACTATCCATGTTGGCCATTTTGTCGTTACTTTAGCCTTTGTTCATTTAAATTCGAGAACATGGCGGCCCAGGTCCGGTATAAGTTAGACTTACTCGGCCTAGGCTGAATACTTGGCTGCCTTGATGTATTTTTACTTATTTGATTGAGTTCGGTTAGGTGTGGTACATCTTCCAGATATATTTTTCTGTCATGGAGATCTAAAATGATTTAAGTTGATCTTGTCATATTCAAAAAGATTTGGCAAATATTATCTTTTGATATTTACTGATATAAAATAAGATAATTATTTTAAAATATCAAATAACATATCCATAATATATTTGTCCCAAATTATCTTTTATCGTAAAGATTTATCAATTACCAAAGCCAATTTTATAGAAAAAAATAGAGAAAATGCAAGGTCTAATTTTTGTTGTTCATTCCCTCTTCCTAACTTAAGCCAAATTTCTCCATTTTTTCATGCTTTGCTTGCCTTCTTCATTCAATATTTGGTTTGGATTTTTGTGATTTTGATTATTTGTTATTCTTAGAATTATCTTTAAGGTGTCACAAAACTTTACTTAGTTTATTTCCATATTTCCATGAGCTCAACTTAGTTGCAGTTGGCTTAACATATCTCAAAATATCCAAAGAAAATTTATGCAACTTAAAAGTAATTTTTAAAATATTTTTATATCTCATGCTCAATAAATCCAATTATAATAAATCCTAATTAAAACAATCTTTTAAAGCACAAAAACAAGTTTAGAATCCAAGATTAAAGGCTAAATGAGGGAATAAATATGCACTCAACAACGAGTTTCTATTTATCAATGTCATGGAAAGAATCATTATGATCATGTTAAAAACAGTAAATAACACAAGAATGGAGTGTTGATTTATATTTTAAAATTTTCACAATTTTTTGTTTGTAACATCTATGCAAGCAATATCAAACGATACTAAAATGAATGTAAACACCCCAAACCACTTTTGCCTCAAATGAGTATTATTTCCCAAGTTACTTATGGCTCAAACAAGTATTCTTTATAAAGCAAGTTCTAGCTCAAAACATGTATTCTTTCAACTCTCAATCACTTCTAGTTGATCTCGTTCAAGTATTCTTTCCACAATCCACTTATGGCCTAACTAATTATTCTTTTGGCAGTACCTCCTTGATTATACAAACACAAGGATTGAGTAATCAACAAATCATAGTTGTAGCTCATCATAGAAGGGAAAGCCTTTCAACACATACAACGGTTAGGCACTTTTAACTAGATTACTAATATGAACACAAACAATGTTCTTACAAAGCTTTAAAGCAAGGAAATGTCAACAAAGTTTTAGCACTTGTAAAATGATAGCTCTAGATCTTTTCTTCTTTTTTCTAAAAGTGTCTTTATATAGACTTGTGAAGATATGACCAGTGCAAAACCATTTTTTTCTTATCGAATGAGTAGCTTTTAACTCACTTGAATGTCTTCTTCTTATTCTTCTTCTTGCTATCTTGTCGAGCTTTGATGTAGAAAAGCATTGAATGTGATCCATACAACATTAATTTCTCATTTCTTCTTTTGGCAACCTCTCTAATAGCTAACAATCCTAAACTTCCTAGCTGACATAACTTTTTACTTATTCAAGGGATAAAAGTGCACATCATGCTAGGTATATAGGTTGGCCAAAGTTGACATGTGTTAGATAAAATTATTGAACAACTCAACTTTAGCTTTGTCAACATTCAATTTTGTCACATTACGATTTTAGTTGCGACCAAGCTCGAATTCGAAGAATAATTTGAATAGGGCTTTGAAATTGGGCGTGAATATCTTGAAAACAAATGATGAAGAGATTCTCTATATCTTCTGACTTAAGCTTTAGATTATTCTTAATGTGTGTTAGTTTAAAGTTTTATTCATACTTATCATCTTATTGATCTTCAATTACTTATCAGACAAGTAGTTTTCAAGTTGTAAGCCTATTGTCTTTAAGCTAATGAAAACATTCATGGTGTTGCATTGTTTCTCTAATCTTCTTCCCCTTTTTTATGGTACTTAAAATTATAAAACTAAATATGAAAAAATTACAACATCAAATAAACATATTATAAAAAGAAATACATTATGGTTTGATTTATTGTTTGATAACATATATTTTGTACATACATTTATAGATTTATTGCAAAGTGCTTGGACTTTTTATGTGCTTTATTTTCAGTTTATAATTCATTTCTTTTCAGTACTAATAAATCTAGTTCATATTACATATTTGGTTTAATTTTTTATTTTCAACTCATCTAGCATTTTTTCATTATTTTGGCCATAACTATTTTGTAGAAATTATTTTTGTTTGATTATAGTTTAATTGAATTTTACATTTACAAGAATTTAAAATGGATATATGATTTACTAGATTTAGAAATTGAGGCAGATTTGCTAAAATTTTGTAAAAGAACCCTAAATATTAGCTTTTGTACGTACTATCTTAAACCTTTGTAATTGGGCTTCTACACTTGATTAGAGACCATGATTAGGCCCACATTTGGTTCAATTTTTAGAGCCTATATAAGGCCTAGTTGTTCTTAAACCTTTGTAATTGGGCTTCTACACTTGATTAGAGACCATGATTAGGCCCACATTTGGTTCAATTTTTAGAGCCTATATAAGGCCTAGTTGTACTCAAGAGCAAAAGACCAAAATCATTTTCGAAATTTTTAGAATTTAGTTTTTTCTCCTTTTCTTTCTTTTCTCTCTATTTTCGATTTTATATTTCCATATTCTTCTTTATTGTTCTTTTTTTGCATTTTTTTATATTCAATTATGGAGAGTTAAATATTTGAAGATCAATTCACAAAATCAAGATTAAACAAGCTGGATTGAGTTTGCATCAATCTTTCTTCACTCCTAAATTGTTCTTCTCTTCTCTAATTTTGATTTCGTTCTTCATGATATGAAATTGTGATTTTGAAATAAGAATTCAAATTATGAATAAATTGAATCTTGATTTAATAACTAAACACGAATTTGATTGATTGATATTGAGATTTAATTCGTATAAATCCGTTTAGTTGATTCATTGAATCGATTAATTATTCAAATATGAATTTGAATCTTTAAAGAATTATATTTTTGGATTGATTGTTTAAAATATGAGAGTAATCTATTTTCATCTTGTAAATGTTTGCATTTGATTTTTTTTTACAATTTAAATACATAAACCTTAAATTTAATTTGTAGGTGAGCTATACTAAATATTAAATACAATATAATATGTGTTCTTTGATAATAGATCTAGGTGGTGTTCTATACCGCAAAATTTAGAGAAATTTAGTTTTTTTTTTTTCATTTGTGAGCCTCTTCAAAAACAACTACTAACTCACACTCATGTCATAACTAAAAATCGACCTAGTTTATAATTCACAAAAAGTCATTCTCACTTTATCTTTTGTCGTATCATTGATAAATTAGGAATCATCAATATTTATTCTCCAAATTTAGAGATGTTTGAATAAAAATATAATTAGTTATTTAGTCTTCAAATATTTTAGATATTATTTATATGATATATAATATTTTTTTTCTTAATTTAGTATGTTTTTCTTTTATATTTAGTTTCCACTTTTGTATAGATGATATAATTTATTCAGTGAATTATTAAACTTTGTCTCTCTTGATAATAAGTTAATGTATAAAAAGAAATATATAATCAATATATTTGAAAATGAGTTTATCTTTTTATAATTAAGAGGGAAAACATTTTATCATTTACTTTTTTATAATAATGACAAACTTAGGTAATGTTATTTTTTCTTACTCACTAATTATATATTTTATTTATAGCAATATTTAATATATTAAAAACGTATACATATGCATTGAAATTCTTTCATTAATTGTTTTTGGGCCCCTTTTTAGTCAAGTTACTGGTTCCATACCTGAGTTAAGTTATGGTCAAAGTATAACATCCTATTTAATAGTTTTTACACTACTAAACAAAAAATTATATCGTGATAAAACAAAAGCAAGTAGTAAAAGGAAGTTAATATAGAGTATCAATACAATCATCCAAAAACAACTATAGCAATGCTGACTATATTTACATCGCCACTAGAAAAGAGTTAAGGAAAATTCCAACTTTGATCGAGACATATAATAGAGACTACAAACAGCAAAACCTATTCTACTGTCTCAATCCCTATCCAAGAGGGGAGTATCTTCACTTGCATCTTTCTCTACTCACACCAATTAATTGATGATCATTGCAAAAGGAAAACCACACAAGAAAACAGACACAAGCAAGAAGGGTAAGCTAATCTGATTAGAAGAAATATACAATTCACTTATAAACATAATATAAATTTCACATTCCACCAAAAATTGCTTAATTTACAATAACACTGAACAGACAAATGACACTAGACTCGATTATCCAGATTATGTAAGTGAAATTGGACTTCTTGGTGCACACACCTATGATGGTTTCCAAACTCTATAGAGTTTGGCCTCAAGGGGTTATCACCCAATCACTCACAAGGTAAGCCCTCTTCTCGTCTAAGACTTGATCAAGTCAAAGACTAGGACCTCATGCTACTCCTCACGACATAATCCATTCTGCTCTATCTGACCATGAATGATTATTGGAGTTTCAAGATACCTCCAACAATGAGTCCTCATGTTCTACATACACTAAAAATATACCTTTAGAATTTCTCCTTGGAATTCTAGATTAACCACAAATCTCATAATCCAATTCATACATTTATACCATATAGGTTGTCAAAACACCAATTCAAGCATATCATTATCATAATTCATGCTTTAACATTGAGGGCATATATTCATCCATAACAAATAGAAAACTAAACACTTTACTGTAGTGATTTTCGCTCAAGCTAGGAGGTCTCGCCAGGCGAAAGGGTTCTCTCGCCTAAGCGAACCATTCTCACCTGAGCGAGACTTAAAAAAGAGAGCACGTTAAAACTACGTGAATTCTTGCTCAGGCTAAGCTTTCTCGCTTAGACGGGATTGTCTCTCGCTCAAGCGAACATCGCTCGTCTAGGCGACAATTCGAACAGAGGGCATAGATGAGTTTCTAGTGTTTTTGTTTAGGCGAGAGCTACTCGCTTGGGCAAAAACATCATATTTCCAATTTGTTCCCGCATGCAAAACCCATAAATCATGCGCAACCTCAATCACACACCAATTTATACAGTTTAAGCATCAATCCAACACCCAATCATGAAGTCAGAGTCATCATAAATGGTTTTTATGCAAAATTTAAGAATTTGGTTGGCTTCCCATACCTCTAATAATCACCAGCTTTCAAAGAAGAAACTCTTGACAGAAAAGGCACCACAACTGCACAATACCTAAGGGACTAGAATACAGAAACACAGGGAAAGAATGAGACCCTAATTCAACTCAAAAAGTGATGAATTTCCAGAAATTGGGAATTGAAATTGACTTACGCGAAGGGGAAGGATGCTCAGCTTGAGGGAAGGATTTTGCATTGGCTCTAGGCTTGCCTGCTGCAACAAGAAAAGATGAATGGTTTCAGATGATGGACAAGGGCTTAAGCCCTTTTTAGAGGGGAAGTGAGGAAGCAGGGAGAAGAAATGGAAAAGTGATAGTGGTTTAGGAGGAAGACAGGTTCTGTAAGTTTAGGCAGATGAGAGAAAGAAAAGGGTCTCACATTCTCCTCAACAATAAAATTTTTTGACTTCGAAAATTGAGACTTACTAGAGAACAGATGTGGATATGACTTCATCATATCCCCCTCTAACTCCCATGTAAAGTCACCCGTCCTCTTGTCCCATATGACTTTGACTAAACTAGTGGACTTCCCTCTAAGGTGTTTTGTTTGGCAATCACCAAGACCGACAGGTTGAACCTCCACTAAAAGATCTTCTCTAACCCGCAAATCTTCTATCTCAAGCACATGAGCGAGATCATGCACATACTTCCTTAGCTGAGAAACGTGAAACACTGAATGAAGGTTGGCCAACTAAGGAGGCAAAGCGATCGCATAAGCCACTGGTCCAATTCTTCTCAAAATCTGATGTGGGCCAATGAACTTAGGAGAAAATTTTCTTGAACGAATTGCCCTTCCCACACCAGTAGTCGAGGTAATTCTCAAGAAGACATGGTCCTCATGAGCAAACTCCAAAGGTCTTCTCCTCTAATCAACATAGGATTTTTTTTCTACTCTATGATGCTTTCATCCTTTCTTGTATGAGTTTGACCTTCTCTGTAGTCTTTTTTAGCATTTCTGGTCCTACCAACATCGCTTCCTCATCTTGGTACCAACATAGGGGTGTCTTGCACCTCCTGCCATAAAGAGCTTCATATGGTGTCATGTCGATGCTTGCATGAAAACTATTATGGTAGGTAAATTTTACCAAGGGTAGAACTTCATCCCATGCACCCAAATGATCTAGCATGCATGTCCTCAAGAGATCCAGCATGCATGTCCTCAAGAGATCCAGCATGCATGTCCTCAAGAAATCCTCAAGCGACTGAATCGTTCTCTTGGACTGGCCATCTGTATGGGAATGATAGCTAAACTCATGGTTAACTTGCTACCCAAAGCACTCTAAAAAGTCTGCCAGAAATGAGAAGTGAAGCGCACATCCCTATCTGAAACTATGCTCGATGGCACTCCATGCAATCTCACGATTTCACTGATGTATAACTATGCCAGCTTCGCCGTGGCAAGTGGGTAACATAGTTCATAACAATGCTATCTCATTTCCACTTCGGTATCTCTAACTATTGCAGCATCCCTTCAGGTCTCTAATGCTCTGCCTTGGCCTTCTGACAGGTCAAACAAGTTGATACGAACCGAGCTACATCATGTTTCATGCCTGACCACCAGAAAGACTCCTTTAGGTCATGATACATCTTAGTCATGCCTGGGTGCACACTAAAATAACTTTTGTGCCCTTCCTCAAGAATCATACTCTTCACCTCGGTATCCTCAAGTACACAAACTCTGCCTTTGAATCTTAACACCCTATCAATTCCTTTCTCGAAGTCTTTAGCTTTCTCGATGCTAAGCAACTCCACCGTTTTCTGCAGTTTGGAGTTAGTTAACTGTTTCTCCTTTATCAAACCAAGGAAATCACTAGATATGGTCAAATGACTACATCTAATGACATCCTCTTCTAAGACCACTTGTAACTGCAAGTCTTTGAACTTTTCTACCACCTCCCACTCCTTGACCATCATGTGAGACACATGCATTGCTTTTCTACTCAAAGCATTAGCCACCACGTTTGCTTTTCCTAGGTGATATAACAGCTCAAAGTAAAAGTCCTTTAAAAACTCTATCCACCGTCTATGCATCATGTTTAACTCCTTCTGGTCAAACAGGTACTTCAAACTTTTATGGTCACTGAAAACTTAGAACTATGCAACATATAGATAATGCCTCCAGATTTTTAAAGCAAACACTACAGCTGCTAGTTCCAAGTCATGAGTAGGGTAGTTTTCCTCATCATTCTTTAACTGCCTTGAGGCGTACACTGTAAGACCCGTGGAATTTAATTAAATAAATAAATAATTAATTAATAAATGTGGGTGGGAAAATCATTTATGACATTAAATTATGATGAGTATGATGTGGAATAGTACTAGCTTGGTTGAGAGTACTTTGATTGTGTGAGAGGACTTGGGTTCGAGTCCTATGTATGCTAACTTTTGTGTTATTGTTTTTATTATTTAAATCTATGTAATCATGTTCTAGAATGATATGATGTCTGAATTGGATTTGTTAAGCATGAAATATGATTAGTTGAATTGGTTGTGCTCTTGAATTGTGATTGAGTGGTCATGGATTCAAACCTTGGAGAACCTAAACTAAAACCTTAATTTTTGGTATTTTGGCTTTGCATTGAATGTGAAAGGTTGGGGGAAAACCCTAGAATGGGCAGAGAGGTGGCTGGAAAATGGCCATAAGGAGGTGGTGGTAAATGGCATTAACAACACAATTAAAGACTTAATTTTCGTGTAGATAATTAACCTAGTTTTTAGACACCCTTTAAAAAGAAGGATTTGGCTTATAGTTAGAGTTTTGCAAAACTGAGGTTATACCAGAAAGCTAGGCACGAAAATCAGAGAGATTGGTGAGGTTTGAGTGAGGTTCTGAAGTCAAAGTAAGAGCAAACCAGAAAGGGGGAACATTGGTGAATATTGGAGTCCTTCAAGCAAACCTATTTTAAGCAAAAGGATCCAGGTTAGGGGAGTTGGACTCCATTTTTCTGTTTGTTTTAAATATTTACATGAAAAGTATGATCATGTGAATGCATGGTTTCCATTCTTATCTACGAAATTGTGAATTCTGGAAATTTTCCAGAAACCGCCTGGCGGGCTATACATAGCCGCCAGGCGTCTCATACCAAATTGTATGTGTTTCTGGGTTCCCTGATGAACCGCCTGGCGGTGAAGCCCTGTACCGCCAGGCGATGCAAATTTTGTAACATTTTTCTGGGTTCTCTGATGAACTGCCTGGCGGTGATGAATTTCCGCCAGGCGATTTTGTTGGCTCGCTTTGGTGATTCTATGCGTGTTTTGACATGTTTCTGATCGGGGAAAATACACAGGTTAGTCCCTAGGAGATGATCTGGAGTTGATTTTCAGTGATTGACTTGTAATGGACTATGTAATCGGATAGAACAGTGCACATAAGCTTTAGGGTTGAATGTGTGATATCTTTATCTACGATTCGAAACGGGTTAGCGTGAATTGGACATAGGAATAGTTGATCAATGTGATTAAATGTTGAATGGTTCTAGTTGTGATTGGATTGGAATTGCGAGTGATGGGAATTCGTAAAGAAAGAAAAGTGGTTGGGTTATGGGTGCTGGTAAAATCTGGAAAAATGTTCAGATGGTAAGCACCGTCTGGCAGCACGGGGCTGGCCGCTAGGCGCCAGCGTAGTGGCAGTGCTGCTGCATGTTGTAATGTTATGCGCTAAGGTTGGATTCTGTTTCCGTTGGGTTGGGATCAGTAGATGGGATTTTTGTGATATTTGTGGAAGTTTGATGATGGAGTTTCGTGTATGAACTAAAGGGGAGGGAACTACCTTAGGAGATAACGATATTAGATATTAGAGGTTTTTCCTATATTATGGCATAGTAGAGATTCTGGATTCTGGATAAGTTGGGTGCAAAGGGGTTTAGAGAATTAACCAATTGTTGTGAATAGGAGTTTAACATTAAGTGAACGCTAGAGGGGGAGGGAATCATAGAAGAAGTGATGGGATTTATTTAGCGTTGGTGCTTGATTGTGTGAAGAGGACACTATATCAGTGTAATAGGCATGGCAACAACTTAAGGGTAAGGAATCCAAGAGTAATAATAGGTTAAGATGGAAGAAGCTTAAAGTTATAATTGAATGTGTACTGCTATCCAGCTAAGGAGTGAAGAATGAACCTCACCGTTGTTAGTAACCATCTAAGTTAGATGATACAGGGGAATTGATCAGATGGAAATGAGGTAAGAAATTGTGCTAGACTTGAGCAGAAAACCAGTAACACGCAGTATTATCATGGCGCCTGGCGGTGGTACGTGAACCGCCAGGCGATAGCGGGATTACAATGGGGTCTCAAGGCTTGGTGCGCCTAGCGGCGAGGGCAGTCCCGCCAGGCGGTACCTACAGCGAGAAGGATTTTGAGGCACTGTGCGCCTGGTGGTACGTGATACCCGCCAGGCGGTCTGGGAGCTGGTAGTGTCTGGCGACACGTGTCTCCCGCCAGGCGATTTATACTACTGCAGCTTGAAATTTTGGTTTCACATGTGTGATCTACAAGGATTCTAGTGGTGCTTTAAAGGTGGGATTTTTGGTGTTCCTTGAGTTGTGGCTCGGAACGTATCCCTTAAGTTGTGGCTCGGGATAGGGGTTAAGCATGTGGTATTCCTTGAGTTGTGGCTCAGAATAGCATCTCTTGAGTTGTGGCTCGGGATGGCAGATGAACACGAGGAACCCTTGACTTGTGGCTCGGGTTGGCGAGTGTTACCGGAGTGAGTGTGTTGGTTGTGGCCAGTACAGATGGGTCCAGATAGATTGTCCTCCTCAGTGGTTGGCTGATGAGTTTGGTAGTCTTAGGACGATGCGAATTATGTTCGCATTTGGGAACTCCACCTGGCGTTACGGTGTATGATCCGTAGCAATGGTACCCGCGCGTGCTCTATCGATTGTGGCCGATAGGTATGGCAGCAAGTCATCCTGAAGTATTCACTAGAAGATGTAGTATACGAATAATATGATTGGGGTCAGGTGGCATGAAGATGGAACAATGTGGGGTGTTTATGTTATTCATAGTGATGTGTGTATAAGTATATATATTTGTAAAATTATATATGTTTTATTTGTTAAGCTCACCCTATCTGCGTGTGTTTGGCGATGATCGTGTACGCGGTACACGGGAGCAGATGTTGTTGATGCAGGTGGCTTAGGTGAAGCTTAGTCGCGGACAGGGGATAGATTCGGGAAAATCTTATGTTTTATTTTCTTTGGTTTTGAGATCAGTTGTAAACCCTGATGGGTGCTATTATAACTTTTGATTTTGGTTTTGGTGACTGATGGTTATGAACGTTGTTTACTTATTTAATGAAATTTAAATTTTCCCGCGTTTTGGGAAAATGAGGTATTATTAAAGACTGTGTTATTAATTTACTTCTTTATTTTATTTATAAATCCGTAATATCCTGACAGAATGTTACATACACAATGACCCTATTGTCTTGCATCAGTACACATACCAATCTCTAATGGAAAGCATCACAATAAACTTCAAAGGGTCTACTAGTGTCAAGGATTACCACTAGGCACTAGTCAACTTCTGCTTCAACTCTTGAAAACTCTCTTCACACCGGTCGGTCTAGGCAAAATGTTGATCCTTGCGAGTCAGATGTGTCAAAGGCGCTACTATCTTGGAGAATCCTTCAATGAATCTCCTACAGTAACCAACTAGTCCCACAAAGCTTCTTATCTTTGTCACTAACTTAGGATGTTCCCACTTTAACACAACTTCCACTTTGGATGGATCCACAACTATACCCTGAGTTGAGATCACATGCCCCAAGAGTTTAATTGTGGTCATCCAAAAGTCGCACTTTGACAGTTTAGCATACAACTGCTTTTCTCTTATAAGATTCTAAATATTTTCCTTAGATGCTTTGCATGCTTCTCATGGGTTCGGGAGTAGATAAGGATGTCGTCGATGAAAATAACCACAAACTTATCCAGAAACGGTCTGAAGATTTTTTTCATATAGTTCAGGAACAAGGCAGGAGCGTTAGTCACACCAAAAGGCATAATTACATACTCATAGTGCCCATATTTGGACCTAAAAGTTGTCTTCTGCACATCATCAATTTTAACTCGAATTTGATGGTACCCCGATCTCATATCAATCTTAGAAAACACTACAGCATCGGGCAACTGATCCATCAAGTCATTTATCCTTGGCAAGGGATACTTGTTCTTAATGGTTAACTTATTATGCTATTTGTAGTCCATACAACGCCTAGAATTGCCATCTTTCTTCTTAACCAACAACATTGGCGCTCCCTAGGGTGACGCACTTGGTCTGATAAGTTATTTTTCTAACAACTCTTCAATTTGTTTCTTCAACTCAATTAGCTCAGCAGGAGCCACACGGTAAGGGGTAATTGATACTAGCCCTACCTCTAGCACCAGATCAATAAAAAACTCTACCTCTCTCTTAGGAGGCAATCCAAGCACAACCTTAGGAAACACGTCCATGAAATCCCTTACCACAGGTGTCTCAACATTTTCACCTTCATCCTCAACGGATAGCTGGGTCAAAATGATAAAACACTGAGATCCCTCCTTGACTTCTCTCACCACGTGTTGTGAAGACACCAACAGATTATCATCCTCTGAGTTAGGAAACAACACTCTTTTCTTATTGCAATCAATAAGAATGCAATTAGTAGATAGCTAATCCATCCCCAAGATCACGTCTAAACCTTCCAACGGTAAACAAATAAGGTTTACCCTGTTCTTACGCCCCTCAACCTCGTAGAGGTTTTGACCAACCCAGAAGCAAATGTGGATACAACTAAATCATACTAAAGCTCCCTCACCGGAAGACCCAACTCCAAAACCTTAAACTTTAACACAAAAGAGTGTGTCCCTTCAAAATCATACAGAACATACAAACTCCTACCAGCACCCAATCATGAAGTCAAAGTCATCATAAATGTTTTTTATGCAAAATTTAATAATTTGGTTGGTTTCCCTTACCTTTAACAATCACCAGCTTTCAAAGAATAAACTCCTAACAAAAAGGGTACCACAATCGGACAGTACCTAAGGGACTAGAATACAGAAACACAGGGAACGAATGAGACCCTAATTCAACTCAGAAAGGGATGAATTTCCATAAATTGGGAACTAAAATTGACTTACGCGAAGGGGAAGGATGCTCAGCTTGAGGGAACGATTTTGCACTAGCTCTAGGCTTGCCTACTGCAACAAGAAAAGATGAATGGTTTCAGATGGTGGACAAGAGCTCAAGCCCTTTTTAGAGGGAAAGTGAGGAAGTAGGGAGAAGAAATTGAAAAAAGTGAGAGTGGTTTAGGAGGAAGTGATAACTCAATTTATATACCTTCATATTGAAGCTTATTGCACTCACTTGTCATTTTAGTTTATTTTATCTTTCAATCATAGCTTAAATATGTGATATTTTAGGTTGTTTTCAGAAGTTGTAGTATCGCCTGACGGTATTTATTGCCGCCCGGCGCATCTTAAAGGAGAATTTTCCACTGTCACGTTACCGCCTGACGCTACCCTGCAGCCGCTAGGCGCTGGCAGAAAAATGCTGATTTTTCAACACTAACCTTTGCTGATTGTTTTGATCATAACTTTCTCTATAGGTATCCAAATGATTTGGTTCTTGTTGTGTTGGATTATACACTCAAATAGCTTTAATTGAAGTGGTAGAACACAATTTTTGGAACTCTGTGCGAGATCCAGTGTACTCTAGAAGATGGTTGTAGTTACAAAGGCAAAAAATCACCTCATGTTTTCGTTGAAAATTTGGTGGATTTAGCAAAGTCTTGAAGCAGACCCTTTCTTCACCCAATGGGCTTCTTGTCTGCACATGGAATGTCCCAAAAGGGAGTTGATCTAGGGTTGGCCATCATTGCCACATCAGCAGACAAAACATAAAAAATTTCTATGAGGACTGGCAACACACACACACTCAGAAAAGGAGAATCAGTTTTTACAGCTTTTGGCAGGATTTTGTTGGGAATTTTAAGAGGCAAGGTGCAGGGGGCAAGGGGCTGGAATTTTTGGAATGAGATAGAGAGAACAAGGGGGTGTTTTCTGGTTTGAGCAGTTTTTTTTAGAGAATAGAGAGAATTGTGGTGAGAGAATAGAGAATGGATGGTGTTTTCTAAGAGCTAAAAAGCTTTTCTTTTCAAGTTCCTTGAAGATGAAGTGTTGAGCAACTTTGCATTGTGATATGGATTATGAGTTTTATTTTAGTTTGCTATTCAATTGTTAAATTGATTCTAAGACTATGTAAGTTGAAACCCATGATGAATGTTCTTGCCAATTCAATATGTTGTGAGAGTTTATGTCTTCAATGAATGTTTCCATCTTGCAATTTACACTTAGCTTCTGATTTTATATTTTCATTTTGTCCTGCACTTCATTTGTTGTTGTCCATAGAGCATCCATCTTGGTTGAATCTATCCTAGTTCAAAGTTACTTTGCATTTTTATTAGGTTTAATTTACAATTATTTTTTAAGCTTTCCATGATATACATTGTAGTTCTGTTTTTGGCTCCATATGGCCTGAGTCAATCACTGTTTTATTGGTTTCATGCTCTTGTGTTATGCTAAAAGTTCTAAATTAAAAGGGCACTAGCTAGTGGAGTACGTAGACATCATTTTAGTTTTATTTTTCTTTTTCTTAGTGATCACTTTGTTATTAAGTTTTAGACACTAGCTAGGCCAATTTTGTTATTTGTTTCAAATGTTATCATTCCTTCTCCTTGTTTATCCTTGCATTGGTCAATTTCATAGCTACATACATTCTCATTTATTCTTCTTTTAAGTGTCTAGCATATTTCTTATAAGTTAGTTTCATTAATTCATCATTTTACAAATGCCTTCATTTTAATTTCATTGTTTATCTTGTAAGCTTTAAAAAAAAAGAGAAAAAAAAATCCCCCAAAAAACATGTATTTAGCATTCAATCCACTCATTGCATTGGTCCCGTCCTTGGACTGACCTAAGTTGATCCTTATACTGCATTAATAAAGGGTGATTAATTCAGTTTGTTTGGGACAATTTAGGCGACAAAAGTTGTCTACCAAGAAGACAGGTTTTGTGAGTTTAGACAAAGGAGAGAAAGAAAAGAGTCTCACACAAAGCATGAATCCACTATCATTTAAATATAATTAATTAATTTAAAATTAATATTAATATAATTTCTTAAATAATTATTACAAAGTTAACAAAATTACCATATATAATAATTTATACTTAGAAGAGTATATATATTTGCATAATTTATCTTCTCAATTGGAAGTGTACTACTAGCCTATTTAACATGGCCAATCAGTTCTGACATTTAAGGAAACAATTAAATAAAGACTTTCTAAACTGAAAAGGTTCACCAAATGTTCCTCAAGGTTTCATATATATTCAAAGTTATAATAGTCGGATTTTAAATTTATAGTCATATTTGTTTGTGTTGTGTATAACTGAGATGGATTTATTTTTATATTTAGATTTCTTTATTAATATATGTGATGTTATTGAAGGTAGTTGAGAATTGTGTAATTATTTAATCATGCATGTGTTGTGCTTTCAAAGCAACCATTTCAAATCAACAATTTTCATAGCATGATGTTATGCAACATGTGGCAGGACATAAGCTGCAGAATTAAGTTATTTAAAATCTTAATAAAAACAAGAGGACATTAGTTATATAAGGTTCCCGTGAACTGCTTGCGTGGAAACTGTAAGGAAGGTGCTGGCAAATTTATATCTATAATTATTAACAATTTAAAATAAATTTCAGCTTGTAACAATTTCTGTATCATAATATATAATAATATTAACAAAAGTTTCATTTTAAGAAATAAAATATAAATGTTGGAACATTGTCAACTTTAAAAAATGACGTAGGTGCTTATTCATAATAAAGGGTTTGACAAAAGCCTCGTCAACGGAAATTTTAGGCAAAAAAGAAAACATTGTCAACATTGCTAACTAGCAACATAGTTGGGGCCTAACTGATCATATATATTGTCAACTGCAATAATAATTATTGTAGTATGAGACAAACAGAATAATGCTTGTAACTAAATCAAAATTTTAGAAAATTTTTGTTGTTAATTATCTCACAGTAATGATGTTATAATCTAGTTGCAATGGCATCTGAAATTGTTTTTATTAGGTGCATATTTATTGAAACAATTTATAGTGTTCTTACACAACTTGTAAGAATGAAAGACCAACGATGTTAAGGCATTCAAAACAGTTAATATATTTTGTATCAAGTTCAGTCCATTACTTGAGATTAAAAAATAATTTCAACTCAACTTTTTAAGAAATTTTATTTAAAAGAAGTATGTAAGAAAATGTTGCATTATAAATTCATCTTAATTTTAGTTTATTTAAACTTTCTAACACATCCTTTAAAATTTTAATACTATTTTAAAAAATAAATTGTAAGTTTAATTCAATTCTACAAAACTTATTTATAAAATAAAATTTACACTTATTTTATATATTAGAAATTCATCTTGTAGATATTTAATACAATTAAATATTACACTAATTAAGTGATTACTTTTAAAAGAAATAATTAACTGAATCTGAAGTGGGGGGAGGTAGCCACTATGCTACTACGAAACCTATATTTGTATATAACCATAGAGCTTTATGCATATGATGAATCAATATATGTATATAGTAGTTTACGAAAAGAATAAATGTGAAAAATTAATTTGGTCCCTTTCGATTCGATATATATTGTAGATTGTGATTTGACCAATGAGATGCTTTGAATTTTTTTCATGCATATTTAATTAACAAACGGATTATTAACATGAACTATTATGTATCTATGTATATTAAGTAATCTCTAGAACGACATTTTCATGCATATTTAGAGTAATTTTTTTTTAAATAACAAACGGATGATTATTGTTGTATCTATGCAGCTGAAACAAGTTTACAAGATCAATTATAAGAAAGTTAGAATAGTGTAATATTTATAGTCCTAATCCTGTAAGCAATATGGCAACAGGCAGAGAGAAAAAACTGTACTAAAAGTTCATTGATTCCAAAAGCACATTGTCTGAACTGGTGAAGAGAATATAAAGAAGAACAAAAACAGAAGAATATGTTGTGTATTAAAGGAATACAGATAAGTTATCCGATACCTGTCAACATTATTCTTTCCGAAATTTGACGAGGGGATAAGAACTTTAAAGGGTTCATGTAAAAATGGTTAGCATAGAGAAGAGGATAAGTATAGTAATGATGTGTTTTGGTTAAAATAATATAAGGATTTGAAGCAATGTGGAAGTGAGGTTGATATGGAGCATATGCGAAGAATCGTGGTTTTCAAAATGATATTGGTATTCGCAATAACATGTCTCGAGCAAAATCTGAGTTCCAGATTCTGCAGTAGTGCCGAATTATGCCACAAACAAAGCTTCATGAAAAGTTGACCGTTCCAAAAGCGACGTACTGAGAAGGGTTTTTAAGATTAGAAGCAATGAGGGTATGTACAGTGTACACAACACAATCACCATGCCCACTTGCCAACAACCCTCTTTCTTTATTGGACAAATGTCTCATTATCAACTTGTTCACACTTTCTTAGCCAAGGGTCCCCCTCTTCTTCATGCCACCAAAACCAACCCTCTTTCCTTTTTTTTTTTATTTTTCTTTTATTCATAAACATTTCTCACAACCTGCCAAAACACCTCATTATGATGATTACCCAAAATACACACCACCAAAATTAATTAGTTTCCTCAATCACAACCCCCTCTAACCATCATACTTTTCATTCGCCAACAAAAAACTTGTTTTTTGTATGTCAAACACTGATATTTTGGGAAACCTATGTCCCATATTTCCCTCACCCCCACAACACTAAAAAGAGAAACATCAGATGCCATCAACATAATCATCATTCAAACGATTCAACATGTACAATTAAACAGTTATCCTTTCTTCTTTTCTTTTTTTCTTTTTTACTTCTCCCTTTTTTTTTCCCCTTGTACAGTTTGGTCACATTACACCTAATTTCAGCGTCTAATTAAGTAATATACAATCCACCTTTTGCAACTTGCCTCTGCACCGCCGTTCTTGTACCTTCTTCCTTTCATCAGTCACAAAAAGAAAAAACAAAAACAAAACAAAAACGAAGTTTCTAACGTAATGTTACAAAGCACCAATAATCTTAGGTTTCTTGCTACACTCCAACGAAAACAGCTCCATTTCTCTTCTTTTGCCATTGCAGAACCCGGGAATAGTTCCGCTTGCATTATTGTTACCATTGGCCTCCGAACCGGGTAGTTTCAAAATGTTAACGCCGAAGAGCCGAACCATCTGAATCGGTTCCACCACCGGTCCGACCGGTCCGAACAACCCAACCTCGTTAACATTATTATTCCGCGCCTTCCAATCGATATACAGCTGCTTGTCCGGTCCGGTGGACCGGTGAAAACAGACCGTGTCACCGGCTTTCAGATTCTTTTCCTTAACGAACCGGCTCCAACCTTTGGTCAAAACGTAGCTCTGGCTACTATTCCAATACGAGTAGCGGAAGCGCCACACTTTCCCCGCGACGTCTTCGAAGTTCAACAAAACGCCCTTCGCCGCCGTCGCGCTAACGCCGTTAACGCTCGGCAACGGGAAGTGCTTCTCCGCGTGCTGCTTCGGGATCACCAACCGATTCAGCTTCCCCACGTCGCTCGGCGTAACCGCCTTCTCGAACAGCTGCTCACGCGCCTTCACAAAACACGCGCCACCGATCGAGTTACCGGTTCCGGCGGCGGCGGCTCCGCCGCGCCGCCGTACGACTCCGCGGCTGCGCTTGCTCTGCTCCAGCTCGTCATTGTACGTGTGTTTTCTGAGCATGTCGACGATCTCCGACTTGGAATGCGAGCTGAGAAACTCAACCTCGCCGTCGTCGTCGTCGCCGTCTCCGGCGCCGCCGGAGACCGGCTTGAAGTTGGTGACCGCGTCCTTTCCGCGGAAGCGCTGCGCCGCGATGTCGTACGCCCTGGCCGCCTCGTCTTCCTCGTTGAAGGTTCCCAGCCACACGCGCTGGTGCTTCTCGTAAATCTGCGCGCCCCAGCGCCCGTTGGGCTGCGGCACGACGCCTTTGTACTTGGACGAGGGAAGCTTCCTGGACTCGGCCTCGGTGTTCCCGCCGCCGGCGCAGTCAGGATCTACGATTGCGCTGGCGCCGCTGCCGACGCGACACAACGTGGTGGACGGCGGCGTAGGAGAAGGATTCTTGGACGAAAGCATCGGCGAAGGCAGAAGGAGCTTGTCCTCCGATGAGACGGTGGGAGATAGGCTGATGGAGAGTGATTCAGTGGTGGTACTCTCATCCATGCACTCCATTTTGTGTAAAAATAATTTTGTATGAATTTGAAGTGAGAGAGATGAAGAGAAAGGAGAGAAGAGAGGATGGATGGTTTGTTAGTTTGTTTGACTAAGAGGTAGCAGGAGAGATGTGTTTGGGTGGGAATAGGGGTTGTTTGAGGAGGTAATATATAGAGAAGGAAAGTGTCCCTAGTAAATGTGTTATTTTAATATTATCCTAAGTGGAAAAGGAAATATGCTTAGTTGGGACAATTTATTAATGATGAGGTGTGATATTAATAACTAGTTGCATAGTCTGTGTTTAATAATAATGTTGTAAATGGAAGAGAGAGAGAGAGAGAGAGAGTGTGGGGTGTGGGTCAACTGGGATGGGGAGGGACTAGGAAGATTCATAGTGGGGAGTGTAAGGAATGGGAAGGGGGGTAAAAAGGAGAAGAGAGGGTGGTGGGTCTTTGGTATGTAATGTTATGACTGAGTGTTATGTTTGAGTTGTGGGCTTTGTATGTGAGGTGGGTCCTAGTTTATTATCAAGTTGATGGGGTTCACATGAGGAGGGTGGACCTTGAATTAGTGAAGTTCAAGTTCATCCCCCCTGCACAACTTTATATTTATTTCTATTATTTGGTGTTGGTTTAATGGGTGAGATGAGAATCTGTGTAAACATAATAGGAAGTGAAAAAAAGGAAAGTGAAAGACATGTTATGGTCATCCTATCCAACAACAAATTCTTACCCTACCCTTCATCTCATTTGTCCCCACTTCCCTCTTTGTCTTATTAGCCAGGTTCAACCCCAAAATAAAACAAAAAATAAGAAACACAAAAATCTCAATTTTTTTGCCATGCTCAAGTGGGAGGAGGAGGGTGGTTTCTCTCCTTTGTTGTTTGCATTCATTGTCCAAAATGAAAGTTCTTAGAATGACTTGGAAGTGTTCAAGGTACAGATTGAGACAACCCTTGTGCTGCATTATATAACCATCCATCCCACCCATTTATTCATCCACAAAAACTCTCTTCTCTTGGATCACCTTACACAGTTAATAATGAAATTGCATATATCAAAATATTATTACTATTATGTACGGACAAGTCCTTCCTCTTAACAGGGACTCACACGGAATACTTTCATAAAACCATCGTGCTGCAGACGCTGGGTCTCTCCTTACCGGCATTCTTATGTGGGCCCTCAATTCTACATCATAATCATAATAATAATAATAATCTCACTAAATTTTTCAATAATACCTTATCATAAATTTCTACATTATATAAATATGTTTATCATAATGTCTTTTCCTTGTTTGTAAAAATGGTACTGTTTAAGTGGTGAATTCATTGGAAATATGATTCGCTTGTCTTACCCATTTGTATTTATTTGCTTCTCTAATTAACTATCCGGGTAATCTCCTCCTCCCGTGCTGTTTGGTGTTCTGTTTTTAAAATATATTAAAATTAGTATACTTTAAAAATAAAATAGAGAAAGAGTAGTAAAAATTTAAAAAAAAATAAAAAACTCAACTTAGATTTTCGCCACTGTCGGAGCAATAAACAGGCATGTATGTGTCTTCCTCATTTAGGGACACAATGACTGAGAAAGAGGGGTATTATTATACTGAAAGAGGTTTTAGATCCTAAAAACATTTAGGTTCGAATCTTTTATATTGCTAACAAAGTCGATAAATATTTTATGTTTGGTAAATTTTTTCGTAACATTTCTATAAATGAAATTCGTTTATAAACAAAAAAGTAGATTTTATTTTTCATATTAAGTTTCTAAAATATTTTACTTGTAGCTAAATTTGTTTTTCTATGAAAAAATTATTTTGTAGGTTTCAAATACAATGAAAACAATATATTTTTGTATTAAAGTACCCTTTTTAAAATGTTTTACGCTAAATGGATTTACTAAGATTAATAGGGTTAAGAATAACAAAACCTAATTAATTCAGTTGTTGATTGTGGTTGAATTCTTCGCAACTCATTATTTAATTAACTTCAGTCACGTCATCAAATCAAATCTGGACTTGATTACTTTCTAGATAATTGATATATATATACACACATGTATGTATCATGTATGTATCCTAACATAATGTTCAGAAGTCACGAAATGAAAGAGAAACAGAGCGAAAATTTTATACACAAGTCAAAGAAGTATAGCTAACAAACGCGTTGGCTTAAAGTTTGCATCTTCTATGTTAAAAGATTCAAATATCTCCCTGTAGTTTTTTCAATCTGCTATGTTTAGATTCTTTAAGTGTCACGTTTCAGTTTTTTCAATTAAAAATATAATTGAGAAAAAATAAAAGTAGTAAAGGTAGATTGATTTTCTATCAATATTAATTAGTGATAGAAAAGGTTAAATATGTTTTGATTCATTCACTTTTTAGGTATGTTTTTGTGAAGAGATGAATTTTTAAAATGTAGAGTGTGAAGATGGATTTATATGAATTTGATAGATGAATATGTATTTCTTTGTGTGGATTTAGAGAATAAAATGAGTAGATTTGGTGATAATTTTTTTGAAAGTTGATAAGTAGTTTGATGATATGATAGAAAAAATATAAAGTTATAATAGATAAAATTTAAAAATTAGTAAAATACCTTTGATGATAAAAGTAAATGAAATGATTTTTTGGATAGGTTAGAAATATTAAATTTTAAAAATTATTATTCAATAAAAATTAATAAAAAAATATTATTATTATTATTATAATTACTAATTGAAATTATTATTATTAATTATTATTATTAATTACTATATATATTATTTATTATTTATTATTATATTTAATTATTATATATATTATTTAACTATAATAATATATGAATAGTATTATATACATTTTATTATATATATTATAAATATTAATTATAATATATATTTTTATTATTATATACAAATATTATTATTAATAATTATTATATACATATATAATTTATTTATTATTAATATTATTAATATTATTACTATTATATATATATATATATATATATATATATATATATATATATATATATATATATTTAATAGCAGGGTATAAAAGTACAAATTTTGTTTATTCTTTTAAATTTCCTTCATGTTGAAGGGATGAGCTTTGCATGATATATTGCAAATCCATCTTGGATAATCTGTATATACTTTTTTAAATAAACATTGAATTTTTTCACAATCCATCTTCACAAATAAGTGGATTGTTACTCATGCAAAAAAATCGAAATTAATTTATTTTTAAAATTTTTAATTAATTTAGTCTTCCATCTTTAAAAATGTGTAAATTTAGTCCTCTTAACCATACTGTGTTAATTTGATTTGACATTTTAAACATGTTTCTCAAAAAATATTGAATCCAAAATGTGTTAAACAATATAAACAACTCAAATATTATCATGAAATGTGTTAAAAATATCAAATAAATTTAATAAAATTTGGTTAAAATGACTAAATTCATGCATTTCTAAAGTTGAAGGACTAAATTGGACTAAAATTTTAAAAAAGGGTTAATTCCAATTTTTACTAAGAATTAAGGACAAAACCATATTTAGTCCTTGATAAAATCATCAAACACTCTATATTTACATGTTTTTTTATTTTTCTAAGATATTTTATTTTATGCTATTTATAAGGTAAAACTTTATATATACCAGCATAAACATAAATGTTATGACATCTACGTGTCCACACTTTTTAAATATTTTTATTATAACATATATATTAATATTAATAAAGTTAAATATAAATATATTAAAAAAAACAGTTTTATTCAACAAATTTCATAATAGCAGTTATTCTTAAAAAGATGGTTAACAATAATTATATTATAAAAGATAAAATAGGAATATGAATTATGTATGCAAAAGAGTGAAATAATATATATATATATATATATATATATATATATATATATATATATATTATCAAATATATATTTTTTGAAAAATTAAATAAAATATTGTAAACAACAAAAACTCTAATCTACATAATTTAGATTTTATTTCGACCTCGTTAAGATAACATTGATAAAGTCAATAGTTACATTTGAAGTATTGTTTATTTTGAAACTAAACTTCTTTCACATTTTTTTTCGAAAAAGACATTTAGAAGTATTGAAATAATAAAGTACATTTAAATCGTCATTCATATGGACATTTAAGAGATTTTGTACTATTTGGTGTACAGTAACAAATTCCATTTAAGTCAAAATGAGAGTTTCGATTTCTTTAGGGTGTGTTTGGTTGCGATGAACAATACATTTCACTAGGTGATTAGAACTTAATTATACTGAGTCATGAAATTAAAAAATGAGAAAAAAAAAATTCAACTTCCATCTTTCTCCTCATTCATGGGAAGAAAAAGGAGAGAAAGTTATTTTTCCTCATTTGTGTAATAATATAGATATAAAAACTATCTCATAATTAATTAATTAAATATAATTAATTATTTAAAATTGAATAAAATAAAATAAAATATGTATTCTTTGTTCTAATATAATAAATAATTAAAATATATCAATAAAAATAATTTTAAGAATATATTTAATTAATTAATTTTATTAACCCATTACAAACTTTAATAAAATTTATTTTCATTTCTTACCATTTTTTCCTTAATCCAAGATCCTTCCATCTTTTTTTCTCCTCAAATTCATCATCTAATCCAAACACATCTTTAAAGATAAATATTTTTATTTGAAAATTCAAGTCATAATATTAGTAAGGGTTAAATATGTTTTTTGGTCTTTCAACTTTTAGGGAAATTTAGAATTAGTACCTTTTGGAAACCTTGAACCAATTTAATCTCATTTTTAGAAATGCATAAATTTACTCCTTTAAATCAATTTTTTTAATTTATTTGATGTTTCAAATGCGTTTTTTCAACTAACATTAAAGTGAAAATGTGTCAAACAGTGTAAAGAAACTAAAATATTTAAATAAAATGGGTTATAATAAAATGAGTTTGAAATATCAAATAAACTTAATAAAATTTAATTAAAATGACTAAATCCACACATTTACAGATTTGAAGAACTAAATTGATTCAAAGTTTTTTAAGAGCGACTAATTTCAATTTTACCTAAAAATTAAAGGACCAATAACACATTTAAACCTATTATTAAAGTCAGTCACTTTTCCATTTTCTTCTATCAAAGCCTAAAAAATATTCAAACTATAAATCAGATAATATGTCAAATATAGTTATTAATCCTAATGATGATATTATTTCAATTTCAAGGTGAAATATTGATTTCATAGTTAACGAAAATGAAAAAGAAATTTGAACGCACACCCATTTTTTCAACAAAATGAAATTTTATGAAAAAAAAAATAAGTCAAACAAACTTAAATAAATTAGTGTGAACATTGAAAAACACTCTTTTTAGTTTTTTCTTTCTAAAAACAGATGCGGTACTATATCCATTTAAGTTAAAAGTGTTTGATCAAAATTAATTCTTAAACTAGCAAATAAATGTAAAATGACCGCACAAAAACTTTACATGATAAATATAAATTTTTTGAATATGTAGCAAAAAACTTAGGTAATTATAATTTATAATTTAGAATTTATCAGTTAAATTCTAACTCTAATATTTTTATTATTTACAAATAATGATTTATTAGTATTTAAAATAAATATTGTAGTAAATGTAATATTTAAAATATATAGTTATCACCCTTTCGATTTAAATTTTATCCTAATATTTCAAGAAAACAAATTTATAATATGTTATTATATAAGACGTGATGAGTTGAGGATTTTTACTAAACTAGACAAAATTAAATAAAATTACTATAATTAGTTTGAATAGTATTTCAATAAGTTTTCTAAAAAAGTAATTTATTGAAAGAGATGCATTTGTTTAACAAACATCTTTGATTTTAATTTTCAAAAATAAGTTATAAATAAATTGATTATATCTTTCTTGGTGGTATTAATTTATATATGAAATTAATCATATTGAAATAAATAATATTCAAATTCATATATATATATATATATATATTAAATATAAAAATTAAAACACTTTTTACTTTTATAATAACATTATGTCACGTAAACAAAACTTTGGTTGTTTTCTTAAAAGTGATATTAACTTTTGGTGAAAAAATAATTAAAAAAATATAAAATTACAAATATGAATTGATTAAAAATAGTTGTAAAATTTTGTTTCTTATTTTTTATTTGAAATAAAAAGAAACTATAAATTTTTGTTTTAAAATAATTTATTTATTTTAGAGTAGTGTTTTGAAATACGATTTATCATTTTTATTTTTAAATATAGTCAACATGTTAATAAATATTTAAAAAATTGTACCATTAATATAAAACGAAAAAAAAAATCAATTCATAGTAAAAATTTTGGGAAAAAAAAGTTATTATAATTTTTCTTTTAATTTTATAGGTACATATCACGGATCTACAATTGTGAATTGAATTCACCTTTTATATTATTATATTCAGTCTTCTCTTGGTACAGATGCATTGACTACATATTTTTACTCCGACAACAAGCATAAGCTAAAGCATTGGTATTTTGTGCTTTAATAATCAACTATCTTTTGAAAAAAAAAATATTTAACTTTTACGTTTGATAATTATTAAAAAAATTATTTTTATTTGAGTGTAATTTTAATCGTTGTGAAATTTTTAATAACCATAATAAAATTTCACAGCATAAACTTTAAATAATTACAATAATATTTTAAAAAGTTGATTATTAACTTAATTTAATTATATTAAATTAATTTTAATGTGAGATTTATATTTATTTTATATATTATATAAATAAAAAATTATCGATAAAATATTTTAGTTAATGTAATATTTTTATAAATATTTTAATATTTAAAACTATAAAATAAATTTAATGAAAAATATGTATTTAAAGTAAATTCATATTTTCTTATAATTTAATTTTTAACTATAATAAATTATTAGATTTATTTTGATAAAACATATTAGATTATACAATTTTAGTATTTGTTTTTAGTGAGCAATGCAATAATATAATCATTAAAGGGAATTTTTTCTCTATAAAATCCTACCTCAATATACTCAGTTATGCTATAATAGAGACATATTTCTTCTGCTAATTAAAAATTTGTTAATTACTAGTTGTCATACAATAGTTTTTGATTATCTTAGTGGTGAGTTAAAAGTGGAATATATATATATATATATATATATATATATATATATATATATATATATATATATATAAAAGTATGTAATAGCATGTGGGAATGGAAGAGAAGAAATATGAAGAATTAAATGAGGAAGATTTGACGGTATATGTTAAAATAAATGGTATTTGAGAGAGAGAATAGTAGACATACGTTATTGTTGTTGTAGAAGGAACAAAACAAACACGTACATACGGAAAAGTTGTCCACGTTGTATAATGTCCGTTTCCTATTTCCTACCAAGTGGGAACGTGCGTGTGACAAAAGTTTGTGGTGCCACATACACAGAGGATAAAAATTAAAAGTAATAATAATAATTATAGTGCCCAATGATTTGGTCTATAACGCTCCCTTATCGTATTTATCGGACTGTTCTCTGTTTCCGTTTAGGTGACTCCGTCGCACGTGCCATTCTTCCAAATTAACCCAATTTCCAACCTTTTTCCTCAACATAATGTTCTAAATTGTGACGAATTCATAATTTATGAATTAAATATAGAATGTTATGTTCCAAAAAAGAATTATGGAATTTTGCTTGCATAAAAATGATTAACCTCCTTCATAATATTTTATTCATTTGGATAATCCACGTAATTTAATCAATAGTCGAAGTTTTCTTAAAGAATGAAGACTAAATTGTTATTAATGGCATATGTCATGTAGTAACAGATCTTAAATCAATACCTGGGATGTCAAATTTTTTGTTAAATTATGTTTTTATCTTTGTTTTCATATAGAGGTGTTAAGTTGGTCTTTAAGTTTTTTAATGTTAATTTGATCTTGATTTTTTAAAAGTTGATACAATTTGTTTCTTCTCATTACATTTTTGAAGCAGATCAAAAACATTTCATTAAAATTGATATTAAGATTATGTACATTACACTAACAAAGTCATTTTTATTCAGAATTTCAATTTTAATGAAAAAACTTTGATCTATCTCAAGAAATTTAACAAGAAGAATCAAATTGTATCAATTTTTCAAAAATCGAGATCAAATTGAAACTAAAAAAAAAATCAACCTAATTTTTTGAACGAAAATAAAAAACAAAATAACAATTAAACCCAAAATAATTTGTATATAAAAAAATAAAAACACTCTATTTAATTTTTTTTATGATAAGAAAAAATAATAAAATTATTATTATTGTCATTCTTATAATTATAAAAATAAAAATAAATATTTTTAATAATTTTACTGTAATTAATTTTTGTTTATTATGATTATGTGTAAAAAATCAGTCAAATTAAAAAAAGAAGAAGTTAAATTAACAAATGGTTACTTAAAAGATTAATAAAATAATTATTTTAGTTTTAAAATTTTATTTTAAAGTTTAAATTAAAAAATAAATGTAGACAAAAATAGAGAAAAAATTATTTATGTATAAATATAGATATTTTAAAAAAAATCAAAAATATGAAATATTAAAAATATATTAAATTTTTAAAAGTAATATTTAAAATTATATAAATATAAATAAATTTGGAGGTACCATGGTCGTATGTCAAAATAAAAAAACGTCCATGATGTCATGCATAAAAACTATTTTTAGTAAAGATTAAATGGATATGATATGAAAGTTATTATGAAAACTATTATTAATAAAGATTAAATATATAAGATATGGAAGTTATGAATAGTTAGAATTAATGTTTTAAAAACAATTAAATAATTCGGTAATGAGTGTTGTTGGAAATTATACACCCACATAAATCTTTGAATTATGAGACGAGTTAAGATGATGTTTTTAATAATTGCATTTCAATTATTTACATTCATGTATTTAATTATTATTAATTTTCAATTTATTTATTTTAATAATTTATTTTAGGTACTTTTATTGTTTTCCTTTACTTTTTTTTATCATTTAATTTATGTCTTTTGTCTAATTCTTTTACCTTTTTTTTATCATTTACTTGAATCATTTTGTCTACTTAGTTTTTATAAATCTTGTTTTGAGTGATATATTTGTTTATAGAGATGTTTGTGAACATTTGCGTTTAATTTATAATTTATAATAATTTAATAATTATAACTAAGGTAAAGAATGCATAATAAAGGATAACACTCCTTCCAGAAAAGTATCTATCATTTTTCTCAAATATTTATCAAAGTTTTTCATGTTGTCATATAAAAAATCATTGTAAATGTTGACATCTAAGCTATACTACCAGTTAGGTTGATAAATATAATATGTTTTAAAATATTTTACATCTTCTAAAATAAGTTAAGGAGTGAATATTCATAACTATATAACAGAATCTAAGTCCATAAAATTTTTTGTCTGAATTAAAAAACAGTTTAAATATCAAAAACAACTTCAAAGTTTTAGTCATATATAATTTTAAGAGGAGTTATCTATCATTATGGTATTTCAATGGATTGTATATATAAATGTGTTGACGGTTGAAACGTAGTGTGATTTCTTGTATCCCACAACGTCCAAACAATATATGCAATAAATGCAAAACATATCTATCTCACTATAGCACTACCTACAAATTTTATAAAATGAAAATTTTCATTTAAAGTGATAAATGTAATATTTTTAAAAGGAAAACTAATATTTTGGAAAAATCATAGTTGAGTGCTTATAAGGAGGATAATGACTTAAATATACATGTTCGAGGACAATCTTTATTTATATTTCCTTCCCTTGATGGGATCAGGTTAGTTCAGATCGATTAAACGTGGATGGATGGCGTGAGTTATCCGAATGAAATGTAAAAAAATCTGAGACCAGCGAGAAGATGATTTCCAGCCATGGTTTCTTCTACTTCTCTACCGTCCTAGGTTCTCTCCATCATCATGTCACCGCGAGCAAATGTCACCGCACTGCCACCTACAACACAAATCGGAGGAGATATGAGAAGATCAAGAAAGATCGAAGTAGATCGGAGCAAATCTCAAATAATATCATAGTAGAGACGAGAAGATCAAGGAAGATCGTCGAAGCAGATCTCAATGAAGATCTAAGTAGATCTGAAGATCAGGGAAGATTAAAGCAAACCAAAGCAGATCAAAGCATATCAAAGCAATAATAATGATAAATACATGTTTATGAAGAAAAATATTATGTTTGTGAATTTCTTTAGTTATTTTTTATACATTGAGAGAGCAACATACATAAATATATTAATGTTAAAATTAATACTTGATCATAAATATTTTTAAATCATAATTATAATTGTTACCACACAATTATCTTTGTTATGACTATTTGATATTTTCACCACCAAAATGTGATAATCATGATAATAACAATAATCAACATCCTAAAACTTAAGTCCATATTGAACAATTTGGAAACTTCTCAAATTACAAAGTTTTTTGTTAATAAAGCAAATATTTTAGCATTCTATATAATTCAAAAACAAAACTTTTATTTCAAATTATATAGTCACTGTGGTAGATATTTTGTTAATAATATTATCGATCATTGTTTTAGTTGTTACACAAATTAATATCATTACACATTTATTTAGTTATATTTTAGTTAGTAAATAAAACTTGAAACATATTTGGCAACTAAAACTTTTTGGTCACTAATTTGGTCAACAAAAACACTATATTTAGCGACCGAAATTGTTTGGTCGCTAATTACCTCATAATACATATTTTGCGACCACCAGTTTTTCGGTTGCTAGTAAAATATTTATTTGGTCGCTAATTCGGTCACTAAATACATTACATTTAGCGACCAAAGTATTTCGGTCGCTAATTAACATATTACATATATTTAGCGATCACCAAATATTCAGTTGCTAATACAAGACCCATATTGGTCGCTAATTCAGTTGCTAAAAACATTGCTTCCAAATTGAATAAATAGCAACCAATTTAGCGACTAGATTTTTGTTACTGAAAAGTTCGGTTGTTATTTTAGTCGCTAACCATATTGTTGTCACTTGAAAGGTAACCGGTTGCTATTTCAGAAGCAAATTTGCAACAAATATCGTTCGGTAGCTATTTCGACCGCAAATAGTGACCTAATTTTTTCGGTCACTAATTTTAGTCGCTAAAAAACTTATTTCTAGTAGTGTTGTTTACATAGCATACACATGAAGCATATATGTATACCTTGAAGATCTTTTATCAAAAGGGATTTTGCTATGTAGCGACTTTCATAACATCGAAATTTAAAGAGGTGACATTGAATTCACCCTAATCATATTATCCTATGAAATAGGTATATGTGGAATTAATGTGTAAAAATGATTTAACAACCTTCTCAATAAGTACTCTAGTTGTGAATTTTGGAAGAATCTTGGTTCAGATGTATATTAATGATTTTCAAAAAATTTAAATCTTGGTTCACAAGTTAGGACACCAACCATAAGATTACGTAGGCAACACATGAACCACCAATTAAATGATATTTTGTTCAAACTAAAATCTTTGAAATGATTTTCAGGCAAATATTTCCATGCATATATGTCATTTTACTTTATTATTTGTCTATATAAATTTTACTTGATACTTTTGATATAATACTGGATTCACAATTATGCTAAAAATTGTATTTAGATGCTACTTTTGGCTTAGCATGTTAATTTGACAATGAAATTTTGCTTGCATTCTGAAAATTGAGGTTTGAGCTTGACCAATGATTAGACCAGACTTCCAGACAAGGGAAGTGAACACCTAGTACAATCATTGCTTTGCACTTCATTTTTATGCTAATTATCTGAATATTTATATTAATTTATTTATGTGCTATAAAGTATAGTATTAATCAATATTTTTCGAACTTTTTTTTTTTCTCAAAAATTAAGGGAATCAATAGTATTAAAATGCATCATTTTGCTGTCCTAAACAACTCCACATGCAGTGATACTGTTCATCATTAATTATTTTTAAAGCTAATTACCTAAGATGTTTCCGAATCTACAATTGATGGTATTTAATAAATTTCCCAAAGAATGAGATATTATTAAGGTTTATCTGAAAAAGATTAGGACGGTTACTCAATTCATTGAAATTATCTTCAGAGACGAGTGTTTCACTCTTTATTGCATTTTAAATCTCTTTCAGATAAGATCTTATTCTTCTGTAAGATTCTTGAGATTTTGTTTTATTTTTTGTTTGCAATGTTCTTTTTCTCTAGAAACGAGTGTTTCTATCTCATCAAGAACGATCACATATTCACTATCTCTTATGTTCATTAAAAGATAATATTCCATTTTTCTGATTAAAATTGATTATTATTTCTCCAACAACCTATGCACAATTCTTCCAAAGAATAATGTTTCCATGATGTTTTCTGAACATTTTGTTATATTATTAATTCAATCGTGTATTCCATGTGAAAATTACTTCCATTTTCTTATAAAAATTCATGAGATTAATGACTGAAACATAAATAAATTGAAAAAAAAAGAAAAATTCAGCAAATTAAAATAGAAGCGTTTTCAACTTTATTCCGTATTTTTTAGAAGGCTATATATCTATCCAAAATTCAAACCCTAATTTGTAACATCATTCAACAATGATTAAAATTCAAAAGAAAACAATAAATATTTTGATTTAAAAAAAATATAATTGTTTTTGGTGATGATCTTCTGCCATGCTCCTGTGGCAATCAAAAGTATATGAATATATAATTAGATTATTGTTTATCATATCAAATAGGTCAATTGTCGGTTTGCACTTTTAGGGCTGCTGAATAAAATAATATAAACGTCAAAGTCCACCAAATCTCATAAAATTATGGTTGCATCAAATATGTAGTACTTTTAGATACTACACCACAAGTATATTAAATTAATCATAAATAAATAAATACTATATTTTGTTTTTCTTTTCTTTTCAATAATAATCCCTCAAACAATGTTGTTTGTGTTTTGTGGGTCTAATCACTTTCAAAACCGAATTTAGACTGCACCAAAGTGTGGTTAATTCACCAAACCAATCATGCCCTAAACCACTTTTAACTAATCCCATGCACAGAACTTAAGCACAACCACTACCCTTTCCTCTCTATAATCATATTCTTTCCCACAACCTTTTATAATGGATTTTGGAGCAGAGTGTTTTTATTTTTTATTTTTTATTATCATTATTATTTTATCCTATTGGTGAAAGTATATAAGATAAGGCAGTGAAATAAATAGTTTTTAAGTGGAAATCAAGCTTCAACTCACACCACATATATTAAAATAATTTAATTTAATTTTTTTTTTCTTTTCAAGCATATAATAATTGGATTTTAATTTTTTATATGTAATTATTTTTGCTAATTCCTTTTTTTTTCGTTATTACAAATGTGATAGTTTAATCTTTCGGCATCTAATAGCAACTTGATCATAGAATATCATAATTATACAAATTATACAAATTAGTTCTTTCTTTCTATTATTGCAAATGTGAAATTTTAATCATTTAAATTTTGTTTTTTTCCCTATATATGGGAGGTATAGTTTTCCTCCCAAAAAATCGATCTGTTTTTGGAATATATATAATGGTATTCCTAATTATATCTCCATGTCTAAACTAGAGATCAATTCTCAAATTTTTTATTAAAAAAATTAATCTTCTAAATTATAATTTTAGCAACTGAATCCTTAACATATTCCAATTTTACCATTTCCGACTTTTAAATGTGCCATACATAATTTAAAATCAACATATTTGAGTTAAAGAAGAAACTAAATCCTACAAAATCATGTTATTTGATATTTAATTTACACCCATTAAAATTTAATCAAGATTAAAATTACACTCTTGAGATGCTTCAATAACTCAATCAATAAAATGAAAACTTATAAATGAAAGTGCTCCAATAAGAGTTTAGATTCCACTAAATGTTTGATGTTAAAATACTATCCTGGTTCGAAAATTCTCTACCGAACTTTTAATTAGTATTGTTTCTATACTAGAATTTAAAATACATTTATATACGTTAACTTTAATATTTTTTAAATATATCAAGATCAATATATTTTAAAGTTGCACTGTAGTAATAATATAAAAAAAAATGTAGACTGAAATCCTGTATCTAGAAAGAAGTAAAAGTGTAATCAACCAATAGAATTTGAGTGTACTATAACTAGTTGATGAATAATTAATCTCTTAAACATAATCTGATCAACTTTTTGAAGGTGGTCGATGTTGTTAATTTTCTTTCACAATATGAACGCAAGTCACCTTTTGATCTTAGAAAAACAGCGCAAAAGTGTGTCTCTCACTTTTAATAATAAAGAATCCCAAAGGTAATCTGAAGGATATTGGGTGCCATTTCATCTCTTTCCCATATGTCAGAACACCCTTATCACAAATCAACCAAACAAATTCCGACAAAGCTTCTTCTATGGAAGAACAACAACAACAAGAATAATAACAAGTGAGTGAGGAACCCCATTATTTTCCACGTCTTTCATCCCTGTGTTTTCGTTTTAATATAGTATTTTTTATCCTTGTTCACCCCAACAGCAAAAGCAAAAGTTCCCATTTATCTTTATCATTCAACTTTTCTCCCTATTAAAAAAAAGTTCTATGATTATCTCATATACCTAATTTTATTTACTATTCAAGTAATTAATTTCGTTTAAGTGCCTCACTTGTATCCACTTCCCCCTCTGCCTCACCCAAGGTTGCTTTCTAAGTTGATGATGACTAAGATTTATTATGACTTGAATTATATTTTGATAGGTTTTGTCCCTTAATTTTCACAAAATTTGGAATTAGTTTTTTTTTTCAAGATTTTAGTTCAATTTAGTTCCCCAATTTTAAAATTATGTGAATTTAATTAATTAACCAAATTTTATTAAATTTATTTAATATTTCAAACATTTTTTTAACTAATATTGAAGTGAAAATATGTTAAAACGGTGTAAACAAATCAATGATATCATGAAACATGTTTGAAAAATAAACTTGACAAAATTTGATTAAAATGACTAAATTCACGTATTTCTAAAATCAAGAAACTAAATTAGACCAAAATTTCGAAGAAAAACTAATTTCAATTTTCACCGAAAATTAAAAAATTAAGAACATATTTAATCATATTTTGATATTATAAACTTGACAAAATAAAAGTTATAATAATAAATTTTTTAAATGATTCTGATGTCATTTAAAAAAATAAAGTTTAATTTATTTAAATCTTATAAAATTCACCTGTAATTTATATATCGTAAATTCTTCTCATCTCTAACTATAATAATATGATCTTTTTAACCTATCTTAGTTGTTTTATTTTTTTTTCCCGAAATTGTTGGTAATGATTTTTCTTCTTATAAATCTATTTTATTTTTAAGTTAATCTGAAATTTTTAATATATCTCACTCATTCTCACTTTCTCTTCTGACTTACCTAAGGCTGCTTTCTAGTTGGTGATGACTTAGATTTATGACTTGAGATTATGTTGCCGCGTCACCCAAGAAAAAATAAAAAGAAAGGTGGCATGCCATGGCAACAAATCACTAAAAAACAAAACACCACACGTTTGTTTCTAAAGAAAAGGGTGGATCCACACATACACGTTTTGTGCTGAAATCATCATCGTTCGTGGAATCTTTAATGAGCTGCTTTTAACATAATCTTACAAGCACATATTCTCGCAATTCAGATAACGATGTCACACACGTATTAATATATTATCATATTTTGTTCCTAACGTGCTTCATATAGTGTGTTTAATAATGATGACTTCATTATCTCACTGCGATGATCGCATCATCAATTACTTTTCTTTTTTTTTCTAATGGGATTTCCTTTTTGGTTTGATTGGCTTGAAGAAGATAGAAGGATCTGTTTCTCTATATCCCTTTAACCACTTGGAATTGTGTCATCAATTTGTAATACTACACTCTTTTTACTCTTTCCACTTCTGTCATCAATGTCTAATCCTGCACTGCACCATAAATTACAACATAACCACACGCAGAAATGTGTAACACGATGTGCACACACCAAATTCTTTACACGTCACCACTGTTTCTTTCACTCTTTTTTTTTTCTTTTGTTTTCGATTATATAATTTTCTTATAATAGAAATATACTTATACTTGTTTCTAGTTAAAGTAAAATTGACAAAGTAAGAAAAAATTGGTAAACTATTTTTTTTATCAATAATAAATAATATATTAATGAAAAATACTACAAGTGTTTCCACAAAAACATAAACAAAATGGTTCCATCGCAAATTGATATACTAACAAGGTTCACAAACTTGGTAAACTTGTCAACCTATTTACTCTCAAGTATTTATAAATATATATAATTTATTCCATACTTAGAAGATATGAAATCAAAATCAATTACAAATTAACTTAGATATATAGCTTGTAAGAAATAATGAAATGTCATTTAAATTTCTTTTGTTATATACATGTTATCGATATAAATAGCTACAAGAACGGAAGGAGAAAAAGAAGAGGAGGAAAGGAAGAAGATCAATATTTATCGACAAAAAATAAATCATCACTAAATTCTAATGAAAATTTATTAACAAATACATACCAAAAGATATTTATTGATGAGTTTGACTATTGACAATTATCAGCAAATTTTTCTATTCGTTTATAAAATTTATCGAAGAACATTTTATCGATAATTTTTTTTACTCTTCTATAAGTCAACGATAATTTTAATTTATCAATAATTTTTTTGTAATTATCAACGTATCTTGATAAATCTAATATTTTTATATTAATATGAATTTAAGAATATATATATATATATATAAATTATTTCCTAATATTTATGTATCTAAGTCCTTGGCACAAAAAAGCTAATATTTGCAACTTAGGAAAAAGAATAAAGATCTCTATAAAATATTAGTCCAAATTATGTTGAAAAAAACACTACTAAAAATTTTCATATTACATGGAAATTTTTTTGTAAATTTATTAAAAAAATTTGCAAGAAAAGACTTTTTCCTACTATTTTTTCTAAGAATTTATTTGGCAGGTAATTCCTTCGTGGATAATTATTTCCTACAAAATTATAAAATTCACAAGTATTTTCTACAAAATTTGTTGCGAAAAGTGTTTTATACAAAATCTTTTGCAAAAAAATTGGCAGCAATTTCCTGCAAATTCTTTTTCATAACAAAATTTATGAGTATTTCCTACAAAAAAAATCAAAACAAAATTGACAAGAAATATGAATTTTTTTAGTAGTGAAAGAATTAGGTATTGATCATAAGTTACAAGCATAAAAAGTGATTAAATTCTTTTTATTGGAAATGCTAGAATTATGAGAACTTCGAAATTTACACATTTCCTCAAAATTTTCTCTTTTTAATTTTTTTTCCTTGTGACAAATTTGTTTTGTTCTCTTTCGTAACATTTATATTTCGTCATATATCTTGCTTTCCGTAGTTTAGCATTCTAATAATCTCCTCTATCTAGTATTTTTTTTTGTTAATATATATTTGCTTTTATTTTTTGTGTTTGTCACTTTTTAAAATTGTCTCTTTGTTGTTTTTCACTTTTAAATTAATGGCTTAATTACTCGGATGATCTTCACTTTGGTGGAAGTGTGTCAAATTGGTCTCCGCTTTTAAAAAAGTGTCAATTTATCCCCCAAATTCTTTAATGTGGATCAATCAAGTCCACCTCGTTAGTTTATCAGAAACAACGTTAAGAGTGTGGTGATGTGGCAATGAATAACATATATGTGTCAAAAATCTTAACTGTAAAGTGTACATGGGGTTGTTTATGTGTCAAGGTTTCCCTTTTAAAGGAGAAGATTCAAGTTTGCCCTAATGAGTGGTTTAGGGTCTCCATTGTCTTCTTCTCTTTCGTAATTTCTTCTTTACCCCTGAACAGTGCTAGTTGATGAAGTGTCCCATGTTTCGCAATCAGGTTTATTCATCTTGTTCGTGGCGGACACAAAACCATAATGTCCCCTCCCCTGGTGGTTGGTCTAGGGACTTGGGTGGAACATCAATTTGCCATTGTTGGGAGGTTGTAGTGTTGAGAGTGGCTAAAATTGTTAAGAATCGTGGAAAACAATTTTAGGGTTGCCCTAACTACAAGGTTTGATCTATGGTTTTAATTTTTATTGGACGTATATTTTTTCCTCTTGACAATGAGTGTTTCCTGTTAACAAAATGTTTGTTTCTGTATGGTTTTTGTGAACATCAGTGTGGAAATGAAAAATTTTAAGGGTGAAAGGGATGCTACTAATGGTAGAAATGGAGAAAGATCTATAATTTGGAAAAATCCCTTATGGTTTCTGAAAAATGGGTTAAGTTGTTAATAGGGATGATGTGTTTTTTGGGTTTGATTAACATAGTCCTTGTTTGTAAGTTGTTTAAAATTCCATAAAATGTTGCAAAAGTGACATATGTTGTCATTAGAAAGCTATGTACTTTATGGGTTGTACTAAATGTGATGTACTTGGTTGTATGTTTTTCTAATGTAATCTCATTAAATGAAAGGGAAGTCACTAACATAAAAAGGCTTTTAAAGTATGTTATTTTAGTCTTTTGACGTTTGTTGAAGGTTTGACGTTATAGAGGGGGACATTAAATTGACATCTATTGTCTATGAACAAACGTCAATTAACATCTATTTTAATGATTTTTTTTTGCATTAATGTTTTTCTCCATTGAAACCATGAAAAATCAATATACAATTCAAGAATACACCACAAAAATTTCCAGAATTTGTAACCAATTTAAAGTTATGACCATTTGAAGTTTATCACCCCCAAATCTTCCCAACTATGAATCTATGAACAATATCTTAGACCTGAAACACTCTACCTTTGGATACAAACAAAAAAAAATTAAGTTAAAATGCAAACTTTAGGGCACACATGAATGAAAAAAAAATCAACCTCAATGCGAAATGTAATGAAGAAGAAAATTCAAGACAAGTAAACAAGCACTACAAAAATTTACCATTTAGTGGATGGTATTTTGGGAAGGTTTTAAAAATCCTCCGCAAATTAATATAGTTTAGGATAATCTTGTAAGTCCTCTAGAATGACAATAATAACAGGGGGTTTAATATTTTTGTAGAGAGGTTTAAGACCTCCGCAAATATTAAAGTTTTCATTTCCCCCCTCTGTTTCATTTTCAGTTTCCTTCTCATCTATCTCTCTCAGCGATTTCGTCTCGCGTTTTCATACAAAATAGTTTCACTCACAAATTTTATTTCAGAACCCTAGAAATAGTTCAAGGTTTCCTTACTTCGATAAAAAAGTTTTCAACTGTCCAAGTGGAGTGGTAGGCGGTGAAGGCATGGTGGTGGAAGGTCGTTGAAGTGGTTGGGGTGTTCGACCCTGAAGACGCGTTGGGCTCATGACTTCGGTGTTAGAGTTGTTGGCTCTAACGAGCATTGTAAGGGCGAGGGTGTTGGTTCTGTGAAATAATCTGGTAACTTCACGAAACCCTTATATTTACATAGGTTTATTGATCATCTGAAAGTTTATTGTGGGTAATAATTTGATGGTGATGTATTTTGTGACTGGGGATGTTTTTGCTGCCCATTACTTGTTTGATGAAATTCCTAGGTTGAATAGTATTTTGGAATTTGATTATCTTTCGAAAGTGTGCTAATCTGTGACCAAAATTTGCATTCCCACCTTTAAATTGAGGGAATGCACTTCATTTTAGCCTTCTCACTATTACATAATAAGTTTGCCGCTTTTAGTTGGTGTCGACATACATTTTAGTTTTGCTTTGTCTTGCTTGATTTAGATTATCTAGAACAAGAAGTGTCTCTGATGTTTTGATTTTTAAAAAAATTGTTGGTTGCTTAAGTATCTATAACAATAGTTATATTGTTATGCTTTATTTGTTAACGGAGGTGTTTTGATTGTAATTACCATATTTTGCTAGAGAGAAAATGCAACGACATTCAAATTGTTTTAGGTTATCTGTTACAGGATGAAGGAAATAATTTGGTATTAACCTCTTTAAATGTATTGGACTCAACAATTTCACAATGGAAAACATAATTAACTGGAGAATATGAGAAGCCTTCATGGATAAAGCGGTTATTGCTTAATGATAAATTATTGTGTTTCAAAATCAGGTTGGTATAACTTGGCATGTCATTATGTTGAGTTGGAATTTAAAAGAGAAAAAATTGATCCCTCTTTTACATGTTTGTCCCAAAAATATCACATTCTACATGATTTTCAGTTATTAAGAAGCCTTGTAGCCGATTCCATTGCCTCTGGATAAGATACCTTTTAACACCACTTTTCTTATGCTTCACTTTTCTTGAAGGTACAATATGGATTAAACGATTGTTTTTTTATTATCTCAGATTGTAACTCTATCTTTCTACTCGCAGGGTAGAGGCAAATGAGTTGTGTCAAAACTAGAGAATAATGAGGACAAGTCACATTCTGCTTTAGCTAAGTTTATCATATTTGTAAATTTCCCTCATGATATTGTCTCCGTTTATCATATTTAGTTGATTTTCTTTAGCATATTTTACCATCATGAGGAAACTGATATTAATTCTGCTGTGTACAAAAGAAGAGGTACAAATACTCTTACATCTTAATCTTTCTTCATTACAGGATGGTAGAATAAGGAATACAGGAGCTATGCTAATTTGTGACATTCTTCTTAATTTCTCTTTATAGATTGGTATGTAGAATTGGATTTATCATTTTCATTAAAATGGCTAGGTTTTTTTTAGCAGAATATAATTAGTCTGCTATCTTTTTTCCTTGGAAAAATATTATTAAATTCATTCCCGAAGGGAAGTTCAATAACAAAGCTATAAACAAGACTAGTTATTCATGTTTTGAATTATAAGAACACTACTTTTTGCGTAATGTGGTTTCTATTTGCATCATGCTTGAATATAACTTGTATGTATTCTTTTCTTTTAACTAGGCCCTTGGTCATTCGAGCAATTCAAGTTCAAGTTCACACATTGACAGAGATAGTGAACATGGTACATCGAATATTAACTAATGCTTTGTCAAATTGTCAATTTTTTTACGGTGTACTATACTATCAATTATAATGACCTCTATAATGCAGATATTTAATAGACAATAATTACTGTCATATTTGAAGGTTATTGAACTAGAATTTTGTTGTGGAAAATGACATGCCAGTGAATTTATGCACTTGTTCAAAATTATGATGCATTATAATTGCAATTATTTTTTTTATAGGTGATGAACTTTATATATTAGTCTACTGGATTCAAAGTTGCAAGCATTTGGAGCAACAACAAATAAGATTAATGTGAAAGAAGAAAATTCGTTTTCCGAACCAAGTTTTTTATATTTAGAACATTATGTTATTGTTTTCTCGACATGATGTATTTTCTATTTTTATATTTACATTGTAATTGTCAATATTTTATCAAATCATCAATGAAATTAATTTTAGTTAATTTTTGTGTACTTTATGAATTTTTATATTTTATTTATTTTTTATTATAAAAATAATTTCATTAAATTAATAAATTATAAATGTATGTGAGTGAGTAATTACAAAATAAAGGAGGTTTTAAACCTCCACAAAATAATAGTGACCAATAGAAGAGGTTAAAACCCTCCACAAAACAACCTCTGCAATATAACTCGGATACCAGGGGTTGTCAAAAACCTCTGCAAATAATTTGTGGCAACTCTAACTATAGAGGTTTGAAAAACCCCCGCAAATTAATTTGCGGAGGGCGAAAACTCCCGCGGATTGAAAAAAAAAACCTCCACTAAATGATAATTTTTTTGTAGTGAAGTAATGGAAACAACACAAAATTAAAAGAAGAAGACACTAACACTACAACATTTCTGGCTTTAGGCAACACTAAATTTGCTAACAAATATAAAAGTGTTGCTTATAAGAAGATGAACTTATCTCTTGAAGCGAAGCTTGATCAACCAAAGCTCATGATACCACATGATGAGTCCATCTTCATGGAAGGAAGCCTTGCGCATAGGATGGAGACTTCCATGGAGTAGATGAAGGCGTAGAAACAAGTACCTATGGTTATGAGAAGGTGAGACTATGGTGTTTGGAGGGAGTTCTCAAGTGAGGTTAGGTCAATACTTAATGAATGAGGCTAGAGGAAGCCACTAAGGGAAACTCTAGCCTAAGTTGATTCACAAAAGCAGAAGTGTCTAGAGTCATCTCAATAGAGTTTCTCTACTATATTAATGAATGATTTTACAAGACCCTAAGCTCTCTATTTATAGGAGAAAAGGAGAGCTAGATTGTCTAGAAAAATGGTGTGAAAAAGGATCTAGAATGTGGTAATTGGAGCCAAAAAGATAGCATTAGGATGGTGTGACTTGCCAACTAAGCAAGTCACATGGAACATGCTTAAGGGTGCTAATTGGAGTAGATTGCACATGGAACACTCAATCTTCCTTAGCCCATGTGAACTTCATGTTGGGCCTTGAATGCTTAGAGGAGGCTCATTCTTCTTGTATCCTCCTAGCCATGACTCTAGTGGTTAGTCCCTTAGCTAGAGGTCTCTCATCAATAACTTCATATCATTTTATCAAGTCAAAATTGTATAATCTAATAAGTTAGACATGAATCATCTGAACCGTTGAACTTGTATCGTCTAATAAGTTAGTCTTGAATCATTTGATTAGTTTAGCTTGTAGTGTCTACTAGGATCAAACTTGTATCATTTGATAAACTTCAATGTGTATCAATTGATCTTATTAAATCAAATGATTTCTAACTTATATCATTAGTAGTTTATCTCGTCTAGACAAGTATCATCTGATTGATTCATTGATAAGCCTTATAATCAGTCATTCTTCGAAGTCGTTTGATAATTGCATTGCACTATATCATCTGGTTAGGTCAAGTGCAAACTTCAATATTGTTTTGATATCATAAGTTTATATCATTTGGTCTGTACAATGTAAACTTGATACAACTTTGTTGAATTGATCACATTTTAGATATGTAATATATGTCACACTATAACCATTTTAACATAGATCATTGAATTCCCTATTCAAACAATTTATCAGTAGAAATTAATTCATTTATATTATGTTGGTATTATAAACCAGAAGCATTAAATGTTATATGATAATAATCGTCATTGAACAACTTGTCACATTATTTTAACTCTTATTTGCAATGTTACACATGTTACTTCGATAACCACTCATATCGTCATTTTAATGTTGTATTTTGCTATCATCAAAATGAGCTTTCTTCTAATAAAGTATTTTGTATCGTTCAGAATCAACAAAGAATACATGTCTTGTAAAACTTGCAAGAACTAGCCAATAAATACTAATGAAATCGTGAAGAAGCATATGAATGAATACTTATGTACATAGCTTGTATAAGCTAGTAAGAAAATAGTTGTGTTGTAAGTTAAGAGTGGTATAAAAAAATACTCTTGTTTATTAACTATTAATAAAACATATCTTGTTAGTTATGAATTGATAGTCTTTTTTATAGGCATACCAAAATACAAAATAATTGTGTTTTTCTTTAGTCATTTATAATTTGATTGGTTTTATTAACCTCGAGTTGTGATTTCACATGTTTTGTGAAATTTTAGTACACAAACTATTATTTGTTGATTTTATCATCTATAGTTCATATAAAACCTTAAGTTTGATTGCTTTAGAAAATATCTAACTACGAATGATAAGTTCATTTGAGTTTTGTATATGGTTTTAAATTTTTCACTAAATGCAATTCAATCTTCGTTCTTGTATCTTTTTTTTCTCTATTTTTCATAAGCCCCCTCATCTCTTCGAAAGTGTTTTCTCTATATCCGTGGTTTCATCACTTTCTAATGTTTATTTTTAGCTTTTTATAATTTGTTTCTGTCATTTTCCTCTCTACATATTTTTTCACCATCAACTCCTTATTGTTGATTGAAGTAGTTATTCAAGATCGAATCTAGTTGTTCTCTTAGCCCCTTATTAAATTAACAATTCTTTAAAAGGTTAAGCTCATAGGCCCTCAAAAATACATCGTAATCATTAAATCATTAAATTTCAAGAATTTTACCAAAAAAAAAAAAAAAAAAAACAAGTTAAATATTTCTTCAATAGTTCCTATAAGATTTCTTTATTTAAAAAAAATCACTAAATTTTTTAGGCTTCAAATTGTTCGAAGTGAAATGGTCTATAAACAACTTGAAAAAAAAAATTAGAAAAAGGACAATAGAACCATCCACTATATTACTAAACCAATCCAAAGTTCTCCCCTATAATGTACTCACAAACGTTTTGCCTTAGATTAATCCTCTATTGGTATACATTTTTGTTTAAAACATCTATAAATGGTTGTTCAAATCTTGAGTCCCATTAAAGTGTTCAATTTTTGACACAATTTAATGGTAGAAAATCATATAACTCATCATATTAGATGAACAAGGCTGATAGTCTCTATTATTTCTAAGTAAGCTTGATCTTTGTTTTCTTCAACATAGTCATTTGCATTTTCAAGACCTTTTATAATTCTTCCATAAGGAATTAGCTCAAAGAAATCCATTGCAAATTCATCTACCACAAAAAAAAAAAGAATAGCAAAGCAATCCACAAATGTAACATGTAGTAGGTAAATGTAAAAGGAAGAACAAGAAATGATCACACAAAAAAATAATATGGTTCAACTGAAGTGTTAAAAAAAGTCAAATATATTTCTATATATTTGTATTTCATCAATCTTTCTTGTTCTACTCATTTGTTCTTCATTTCGGTCTTGTATTTATTTGCTTGTTTGGAACATGACCATTGATCTTTCTTCAATTTTGAATTTTCTCGATTTCAATTATTATCATATCAGGATCTTTTTTTTGTTGTTGTCTCATTTAGGAATGTGATAAGTCCCTTATCTCTAGAATTTTTCTTAGCCAATTGCATTATTTTGGGTAGGTTTATGTGGTTAATTTGGTGTGACTAACAGTTGATTCGATACTTGTGAGTTTGATGATACATTAAGCAAGGAAGGTTGCAATTGTCCAAGGAAAATAATGAGCAAAGTCTGATCCAGTCAAAGTGCCAAGAATTAGTAGAGTTGACTTTTTGGTTAAAATGTTGACCAATAGTTGACTTTTTGGATTTCAATTCCACATGAGATGGCACATTTGGGGAAAGTTTTAGGACATTAAAATACACTTGTGGTGATCTTTAGATGACTGACCTTGGGGCCAACTAAGAAGGCCAAGCCCTAAACGTTTAAGACAAAAAGAATAGGGGTCTTAACTTAGATATCTTTACCCTTGGACATGACCCTCCTTTGGGTTTTTAATTCACTTATAACTCTTTTTGGATTCAAATCTAAGAAAAAGATGAAAACAACTAAGATAAGATAAAAAAAGAAGAATTCGAAACGATCTATATAAACGAATTATCTTAGTATTCATTTCACTTTTTAGGCTATTTTTTAAGTATTCCACTAAATATTTTAGTCGTATGAAGTCAAATGTTGCAAAATTCATTTCTAATTAAAATTGTTATAAAAAAACTTGATACAATAGTTCCCATTATTCCTCTAATGAGATCATTGGCTAAAACAAAATTTTGTAATTAATAGGTCATCTTATTAGTAAGCCGATTTGGGCCAATTTATTTGATTTTGATATTTTTGTTTGCGTATATGCAGAAATTTTAAAACAAAATAAGATAATATAAAAATGTTCTCTTTTTTCTGGTATTTTTTTCATGTTTAGGTTCAATTATGTACTTTTAGTTGTAGCATAGGTTTGAATTGTATTTGCTAACTGGTTTCTCTAGCTTTAAAGTGCAGAATGGATTGAAAGATGAGGTGTTGAAGTGAGGTAGCCTTGGAAGGTTGCTGAGATGGTTGAGCCATGAGAGCAAAATCAAGAAAGTGACACATAAGCCTAACACACAGGAAGCAAAATGAGAATGGACCAAGGGGTGCTTGAGCCAGCTGAATTGGGCACTGCGAGCATCTAGTCATGAGCCTGAAGAGTAAAAAAGAGTGGAAGGAGTGACCTGCTATGGCCTGGGAAAACTATTGGAAGACTTGCAACCCAAGTTATAAGTGGAGGTTGGTAGGTGTTTAGGAAGCAAACGGTTGGTTAGGTAGTTAATTTCACCTGTAATAGCAAGTCACCAGTAGCTAAAACTAGATTATTTTAGGCACCAAAGAGAGTTTATTCACACACACATTCATTCACCACAACACACTCCCTCGAGCCACACTGTTCTCACAAATTTTTCTCTCCACTCAAACACATCATAGTACAACATTTTTTCCTATAATTTTGTGAACAATTTTTGCTAAATTCTTGGAGCAATTGTGGACGCAGCAATCGCACAATAGGTGTTGCAATCCGATTCTCCTTTGCTGTAAGGATCTCTTTCATTTTTTGTGAATTGAACCATGCTTTCATCTGTAGGTTTGTATTCTTTCCGATTTTATACTCAAGTGGAGAAATCTTTGGCTCAATGATCGCATAGTAGGCATTGAACCAAATATCCTCTTCTAATTTTCGTTTTGTTTGTGGATTAGATCGTGCTTGGACTAAATTGAACTAGTGACTGCATAACTAATACTAATTCAATTTTTCCATGATTACGCTGCCACAGTTTCTGTTTTTCAACTTCAATTTTGCATAATATGTGTCCATGCTTGCGTTTAGCGGTTGAATTCTGATATTCACTTGAAAATTGACTTCCATTGGCACAGTCCATGGATTTAATTAGATGCAAAGTCATCTAACTTATCTCAAGAGTAATCTGAGAGCAATTTCGAGTTCAATTCACTAGTTTCATATTGTGAATTGCAAATTCTGCATAAGTTCATTTTTGTTGCACTGTTCCATTCCAATTTCCATTTCGATTTTGCTTTTTCTGTGTTTTTTGTGCTTGGTTCTTGTTTGCAATCCATTCGTGATGCTATACGTGAGGCATTTGTATAATTTCCATAATCAATTCGCGTTCCATTTCCATAAATTTCATTCGCGTATAATTTCTGTTAGATTCATTAGTTTAAGGTTCACATTTTCGGATCTAGAGTTTTACTCAATCATTTTGGCTTATTCTTGTTCGTATAATCAATATAGATATTTTATTGTAGTTCTGTATCATTAGATTTTCATTTAGTGCAATAAAACTCATGTTTGGACGATGCCCTGCACATTTGCATAAGAACATCTCTCGGGAATTTCTCAGACTTGTGATTTTTGCATTTCTGGTGATTCATTTGTTTCTAGTACTTGAGTTGTGTTTCATTTATATGTTAGAAGCATTATGTAATCGTAGATTAAATTTAGGATATTTGCATTGTTGATTCATGCATTGCATACATTAGGATCATGGTGAACTTTCATCGAACACTTTAGATGCATTTTAGTTCATTTAGACATTTCATCAAATGCTTTGCATTCACATACATTCATGTTATTTTAGGTTTATTTTAGTTTTAGTTTTATTAGATTTTATAGATTTCCTCCATTTCACAACACATAATCAAGAATTCATTCAAGTGCCTTTGCCTATCTTTGGATTGATTCCTTGGTTGAGCATTACACTATATTAGTTAGTGAAGAAATCGAGTATTGACTAAATCTCTATGCGACAAGAGGTTTATCAAAATGTTATGATGTAATCTTCAAGGCTTTGCGTTCCTTCCTTCCTTTATTGAATCTTTCTTTCCTTTTATGGATTTTCTCTTCATTCTATATTTCTTCAATCATAAATGTAGATAATTGTTGTAGCATAACGACGTTTGATCTTGCAATTTGATAAATTATTTTCTTCACGAGTGAATGACTTTCTTCATGTTCAATGCAAATTATTGATGATAGATTTATGTATAACAATATCTTCATTTTTGGTATTTCAGACAAAAAATTCTAATATAACTTGAAGATAGTTTTCAGCTATTCTACCTTGAAATATGCTGATTGAAAAATATCTTCCTTTCATTGATTTCTTTCTACAACTTGTATATTTGTATTTCTTCAATTGAAACTTTAAATCATATGTCCGTTAAATAAATCATTGTTATTGATTTTTGATTTTGTAATGATTTAAATCAACAATTTCTCGATTAGGACTTAATAAGGTAAATCTTGATAGTATCTTCAAAATTGATCTTTAGAATCTTGCTTGAAGATCTTTATGGAATATATTCTTTGAAGCTTTCATCTTCGGTATGATATTTTCTCCAACTTTCCACTAACTTAGTTTGGCAAACACTCCAGGTGAGGTCCTATAGACATCTAGTGGATAATTTAGCTTCATATCATTTGATTAGGTTAAAATTGTATCATCTAATAAGTTAGATATGAATCGTCTGATTTGTTAAACTTGTAGCATCTGATAAGTTAAACTTGAATCGTTTGATTAGTTTAGCTTGTAGTGTCTAATAGGATCAAACTTGTATAAACTAATATATTTCAATGTGTATCAATTGATCTTGTTTCGTCAGTGATTTCCATCTTAAATAATTTGTAGTTTATATTTTCTAGAAAAGTATCATTTGATTGATTCACTAATAAGCGTTTTACTCAGTTCAGTCTTCTAAGTCGTAATATAAGTGCATTGCACTATATCGTCTAATTGGATTAAGTGAAAACTTTAATATTGTTTTGTCTGATCAATATGATAAGTTTGTATCATCTGGTCTATACAATGTAAACTTGATACAACTTTGTTGAATTGCATGATCACATTTTATATATGTAATATATGTCACAGTATAACCATTTTAACATAGATAATTGAATATCTTATTCAAACAATTTATGAGTAGAAATTAATTCATTTATATTTTGTTGGTATTATAAACTATAAGTATTTGATTCTATATGATAATAATCGTCCTTAAACAACTTTTCACATTATTTTAAGTCTTATTTGCAAAGCTACACATGATAAATCAATAACCACTCATATCTTCATTTTAATATAGTATTTTGTTATCAAAACTATTTAGAGTTGTGTTCTAATAGAGTATTTCATATAGTTTGGAATCAATAAAAAATACTTGTCTTGTAAGACTTGCAAGAACTTTGAAAATTGTTTTAAAATTTTCACTAAATGTAATTCAATCCTCATTCTTGTATCCTTTTTTCTCTTTTTTTTTTCATAAGCCCTTTCATCTCTTAGAAGGTGTTTTCTCTCTATCCATGGTTTCATCACTTTCTAATGTTTATTTTTAGCTTTTTATAACCTTGTTTCTGTCATTTTGTTCTCAACCTATTTTTTCATCATCAACTCTTTAGTGTTGATTTAAATCACCAATTTGTTGGATCAAATCCAAGAAATGAAAGAACTCATTGGTTGTTAAAGCATTCGTAATCATATTAGAGGGATTGTGATTTGTTGACCCATTCACCCCCTTCATAGATCCTTATGCAATCTCCTCTCTTATGAAATGCAGTTTAATATATGTGTACTTAGTTCTTTCATGGTATACTTGGTTCATGGACAATTGTATTATGCTACTATTGTCACAATAGACAATGACAATTAGGTCTTGCACCTTAAACTATTTTAAGACCCTTCAAATGTAAGGCTTCCTTCACAACTTTTGTCATTATTATGCACTATGCCTTAGTGGTTGATAAAGTCATTACCTTTTTTAGGTCGACCTTCCAATTGATAGAAATACTATAAGTAGTCAACACATAACTTGTGAGAGACTTTCTAGTGTTCAGAAACCGAACAAAATACAAGTTAATAAATCCTTCTTAGGGGTCATCTTTGATAGGCCATCTAGCTCCACCATAAAATAGAAATCTTCTAAGTAATCCCTTCAAGTAATAGAGAACCCTCTTAAGATGTTTCCAATGACCTCACCCTAGACTTGAGATGAACCTTCTAACAACACTCACAAAGTAAGCTATGTTAGGGTGTGTGCATACCATCACGTATATAATAAAACAAACTATATTAGCATATGGAATATCATTCTTATAACGTTGTTCGTTCACTATCTTAGGAGACTATTCAACACTTAACTTATAGTGAGACACAAAAAATGTGGTTAAAGGTTTTAAGTTTGCCAGACCAGACATATAAAGGATTTTTCTTAGATAGGTCTCTTGCAAAAAATATAGATGCTTCAAATCACATGTCTAGTGATCTCAATCCCTAAAATGTTCCAAGCAACTCTAAGGTCTTTGATCTCAAACTCGCTATTCAACTTAGTTTAACCTTGTCAACTTGAGGCTTATTATTACTTGCTATTAGAATATCATCTACATACAACATCAATACTATAAAATTACCTCTTTCTAGAAACTTGAAGTAGATTTCAATATCATACTTGTTACATCAAATCCAATTCTTTCAATGAACTCATAGAAACTCTTGTCCTGCTAACTTAGGGATTGGTTTAGACCATACAAAGGTTTGTTTAAGTTAAAAACATAATCTTCTTGTCTCTTATCTCAAATCCTTTTGGTTGTTTCAGGTATACAGTCTCCTCTAAATCTCCATATAGGAAAACAATTTTAATGTCCATTTGTTCTAACTCAAGGTTAAACTCATCGACCATGGCTAACAACCTTTCATTTGGTTTGTGCTTTGCATAAGGGGATAACACATCATTATAATCAAATTCTTCTCTTTGAGTTAAACATCTAGCCATTAATCTCACCTTAATTTTTTGTTGACTAGTTTTTGAATTACCATCTTTACATATGAAAATGCATTTACAACTAGAGATGTCAAAATGGGTTCTAACCTGTGTGCCAACCTGACTCACGACGGGATTGAGTCAGAGTTTGGTTGAAAAAATTTCATTTTTTTTGAATGTGAGTTGCATTGGGCCCAACTCACTTAACCCACGGGTTAAACAAATTCGAGCCGAGTTGAAGGTGGGTTAATCTGTAACCCACCAACGAGAACACTTTATTAGTATTTTTACCACTTTTTATAAGTTTTTTATTAAACTTATTTACTACTTTAATTATATAGGTTCACAATTTGATCTTTTTAAGTATTAGAATATTGTTAAATAACATTTGAATAGTTTAGATGTTTAATTTTTTTTTGTTTGTCAAGTTATATACATTAATAATTTAATTTTCAACCATTTTTTTATAATAATATTTGAAGAAGTAGGTAAACACTTTGTTTCTACTACTACAAAAAAAATTGAATTGAACCAATCCACTTTTACTATATTACTGTCAATATATAAAAAAATTACAAAAAAAAAACATTCTCAAGTGAGCCAATCCACCAACCCATGGTGGGTTGAGTCGGGTTAAAAATATTTGACTGCCCAAAAAGTGAGTCGGGTTGAGCTGGTCCTTTTTTAGCTTAAACCGTGATAAGCCAACCAGTGTGACCATGTTGGCTCACTTTGACACTCTATTTACAACTAAGCAACCTAAAATCCTAAAAATAAGAGTTTAGATATTGTTCAAATGAAGTGACTTCTTCTACTAATTCATGGTGTATAACCATTGAGCTTTCTCCTTACTAGCTAATTCAAAGGATAAACTAAAATGTTCATCTTCTAACACCTCACTAGCAATTACTAATGAGTACCTAATTAGCTCTGGATATCCATGACTCTCTAGAGCTCTTATTGTTTTCTTTGTTCTATATTTGAAAAATAAGAAAAACACAAGAAGGGAGGTTGAATTGTGTTTTAATTACTTTTAAAAAATTTTGCGAATATTGTCTGGTGATGAATAAACAGACAATAGTTTTGTATGATAGACAATCAATTAATGACTATTTATTCTATGTTGCGTCTTACGAATTACGACAAATGTAAGTTTTTAACTTAACTAATTTACTTGTTTAGAGTATTTTGGATGTTTATTATCACAATTTCTCTCATTCTAAGTTAAAACAAACAATAATAACATGCAATGTAGAAAGATAAGGAGAAAGAGAAATACATAAGATTTTATTATGCTGTTTCATCTAACATTGTAGACTACATGTAATTATCAATCAACAAATTTAGTTCAACTAGGTAAACTAATTCTGTAAAATACAAACAAGTGCTATTTGGGCTTGTAGCCATTCTTGGCTAACCTCTTTAATATTGTTTCAACTCATAGTCTCTTTGGGTTAACCTCTTAAGTATTGTTTGAGCTTGTAACCACTACTGAATAACCCATAGAGTGTTGTTTGGGTTTATAGTCACTCTTAATTAATCCTTTGAGTATTGTTTGGCTTTATAATCATTCCTGACTAACTCGTTGAGCATTGCTTAGACTATACTCCCTAATAACTTTTTGAGTATTGTTTGGGCTCGTAGCCACTACTAGCTAACTCCTTTAGTATTGTTTAGGTTTGTAGCCACTACTAGCTAGCCCCTTATCAATATTCTCTCATATCACAACCACTATTGGTTGACCTTGTTCAAGTATTCTTTTAACAAGCCACTTTTGACTTAACTGAGTATTCTTTCGACACACCATTTTGGCTCAAACAAGTATTATTTCAAAAAGTCACTTTCAGATCAATTAAGTATTCTTTCAATAAGTCACTTCTAGCTCAAATAAGTATTTTTTTTCCAACAAGTCACTTTTATCACAAACAAGTATTCTTTAAATAACAAAGTATTTTATATCAAACAACTATTCTTGGCTAAGATGAATAGATTATTTGAATATTGCCCAACAAATCAAAGGCTTGCTCCCTAGAAAAGAATATTGTGCTTTGACATATGTGAGGTTTACACACTATCTCCTAGTTTGTTAAGTGAACACGAATATCTTTACTATGAAACTTATTAGGAAAAAATAATTTTGGCAACATTTTTGCATTGTATAATATAGTTTCATATATCTTCTTCTCAAACAACTTTATATGGTTATCATAGAGAATGAGCCATTGCAAATCGTTTTCCGGTCGTTGAGTCAATTTGAAACTCACTTGAGTGTTTTTTATTTAGATTAGGGAGCTTTGATGTTGAAGATGCATTAAATGAACTTTTTATCTTCAAGAATCATCTTCATAGTTGGTTAAACTTATAAGGTATTGATCAAAGAGCCTTTTTCTTGAAATCATGTAATGCAAATTCGTACGAAGTAGATAATCATTTCCATAGTTAATAAAGTGAATGTTAGGGAGTTGGTGAAGCAAAATAACTTTAACTCTTCATCTAATAGATCATTTTATGTGACTTGTTCTTGCAAACGAATCTTCTCAATAAACGAAAGTAACATATATTCCAAACAACATAGAATAAATACAAACATACATAGACACAACACACACACACATCATCATCATCATCATCATCATCATCATCATCATCATCATCATCATCATCATCATCATCATCATCATCTATCACATATAATAGAAGTTGTACATTAAACACTAAACAATCTAGTACAACTAGATAGTCTAAGAATCACTATACAAGGTTTTACTAGGTAAATATTTGCATCTTTATTTTTTGTCTCTATGTGTTTCTTTTGCTTTTTATATCTCACCTCTTCATTCTCTTTTCTCAACTTTTCTTATGCAGCCTATGTTGCATTAGTCCATTGCCTAACTACATTATTTTGTTGTTACAAGTCATTATAGTTTTGTTGTTACAATATACATTACTAAGAAAAACACATATTTTCTGTCATTTTTGCTTTGAATTTTTTTTCGTTGGAAATATATACAAATTTTGTTATGATTTTTTTTTCAAGAAATTGCTACCAATTCTTTTGTAAAAATATTTTGTACAAAACAGTTTTCACAGAAAATTGTGTAGAAAATACTTGCAAATTTTATAATGTTGTAGGAAATCATTATCTACGAAAGAATCATTTGCCAATTAAAACTCTTAGTAAAAATGGCCAAAAAAAAGTCTTTTCTTGCAAAATTTTATAACAAATTTGCAAGAAATATCCCATAAAATATGAAAAATTCTAGTAATGATAGGAGAACCACCATCATCATTATCTTGAGTTACCATATTTCTTTATCCTTTAATTATTTTTCTACTAAACTACTTTTTGGGGTGTAAAATATGTTTTACCTCCTTAATATTTAAGCCAAAGTGTAATGAACTATACCAAAAAGCCCTTTTCCAGAACATCCAATATTCATTAGAAGTCTTTATAGTCTACATCACTACTTAAAGGTGTTGATTCTTCTCTTTTGTACCTCACATTATTGTCACATCCCCTTATTAAAATGTAGTAGGGGTGAGTATTGGTTGGGTTAGGTTGAACTCAGATTCAACCTGACCAATCCGGTATAACCCGAATTTAATACTTTAAAATTCATGTCTAACCATTTAATTTATCAAGTTAGTCGGATTTGGATTGTTCGAATAACATATTAATTCGGTCAGATTTTTTGGATTGCAAATTTATAATAAATTAAAATTTTTAATGATTTTTTTTATTTTAAATAAATGACATAAATATAATGAGTCTTTAATTAAAAAAAATTTACATGTATAATTTTAATAATGATTTTATATAGTGATTATTTTAATAATAATTTTTTCTTAGCCCTAAAATGTAGTAACTCTTTTGTAGTTAATTTTGTACCCATTGAGCACCACCATAATTAGTACTAAATATAATATTAAACATTGGATAATTCTTATCGGCTATAGCTCAGATGCATGCCTAATAGTGGTGCTCGAAACAATACTTTTTCGTGCGAGGCCAATATAATCTTGAGGGTACACTTATCCTTATCTATTCATATATTTCTTAATCTAAATTTTCATTTACTCTTAATATTTACAATATTCTAAATATCCATCAACATTATTTGAAAGTTCGAAGTATATATACTACATCTTTCACTTGATAAAAATCACAATATTTCTTTTTTCTCTAATTATTATTTACATATCATAAATTTAAAAACTGGCAAAAGGAAGAAAAGGGCTAGCCTTTCTTCTTATAGACAAATAAATGAAACTGTCTACGATATTTATGGTATAGAACTTTCTTATGCGTCAACTACACGCATTTGTTGGATTCAATTGTTTCTGTTTGTCTTCCAACTTTGTGCTTTTCCTTCTGCCCATTCACACGACGCAACATAGCTCCAAAAAAGAGGTACTATATTAATTAATTAATACACCAATTGTTTTTCTTTATGTTTTTCTTTTAAATAAATAAAAAAAAAAACCTCATACGATATATGATGTGCTTATTATATCTTTGACGGTTGCTTGATTCCTTACCGACGTGGAAAATACCCCATCTTTTGTGGTCAAAGCACGTGATAGTATAAACTGTACAACTCACTGACCAGTTTGATGGTTATCCTATAACATTAAATATTCGCATGTTGATTAATTAAACCATTGTTGATGTTGATTAATTAACTGATTCCGATCATCGAATGACATAATCATGTGGGCAAGAGTAGGTCTATACTCTACAAACGTAAATTACTTTACATCGTCATACGTAAGTTTAAGATTTTCAAAATACTATAATTGATTTGGATCATGCTCATTTATGAGTATTTTCGGGGTAACTTTCATGGCCCCAACAATTAGTTCAACATTGAAGGAGGATTCAATATCTTTGTGATCACACAGTTTAAAGTTTCAATCTTTAAATATAGCTCAGTTATTGAAACCCTAGTATCTTGGGACAAGTAGTGTTTCAAAAACAATTAACTTCAGTTCAGGATATTTTTTAACTATTGAAATGAGTTTGTTCACCCTTGCTTGGTCAAAGGTTTACTTAAAGATTAGTTATTTTTTATTTGTAAATTAATAAAATAAAATAAAAAAAAAATGGATAGTTCAAATTAAATTCATTATTTGAAATTACTGCAGTGTATATTTAAAACTACTTACCATTAGTTATTATTAAATTAGAAAAAAGCATAATGTTATCAGTTATGCATGAAAGATTCTTTTTAGTTTATAAATAATGTATAATATTTTATACGCGAGTTTATACTTACCCTGTACATATATTGAAGTAATGTAAAAAATACATTTGAACATAACAAATAAAATAATTGATATTACGTACATTCGAATTTTAATTTGTGTATATAATTTACACGATAATTAGTTTAAATAATACATTTTTTCTCTAAATAAAAGTATAGGTTGAAGCTTTTGTGTATAATTGTTTTTATTAAGAAAGTTATTTCTATCATGTTATGTATATTTCTAACTCAAACAAAATTAAATTTTGAAAAAATAAATCTATTAGCGTATTAATTAAATATGTTTCCTCAAATGTAGTATCACAAATCTAAATAATTTCACCAAACCATGTCCACAAAAAGCTTCACATGGTGGAGTTTAGCTCTAATACTGTACAATTGGAACAGCACCATTCTCTTTGACGCCTCAATAATGGAAAGAAATTATGACATATTTTAATTATTATCAAGTTCAATTCATTCCAAGTTTAGTAAACCATGTGAGACTTCGTTTCCTGATCAATATAGCACATTTAAATTTTATTTAGGATAAATTAAATCACGATCCCTTTTGATTTGTATATAAGATTTTTCTCTTCTATTCTCTCAAGACTAGAGCTGTCAAAACAGGTAACCCGGCCCGACTTGGCTCGACCTATCATGGGTTGATGATTTAGTGAGTCAACCCAACCCGGCTCATTTTTTAAAGAACCAAAAAAATTCGAACTCGGTCCAGCTCACCATGGGTTGACGGGTTATACGGGTTGGCTCACGGATTCACTTAATTAAAAAAGATATTATTTTTGTATTTATTTATTCAGTCAAAACTAAATTGTAATTCTAATTAAAATCTAAATAAACTTTAATACAATCCAAATACAAACCAAAATAAAAAAAAATACAAATGATTTATGTGTTGGATAAAAAAACAACTTAACATAACTCAAATGTAAAGTCCAACTTAATAAAAAAATAAAAACACTTGTGTAATCATTTTATCTGCGGGTTGGTGAGCCAATCCGGCTCACCACGGGTTCAACCCGGATGAGTTGGGTCAAAAATCAACCTGTATTTAAATTTGTAAAAATATTTCAACCAACCTGGTCCGAACCCGTGGTGAGCCGGGTTGGTTCGCGGGTTCCAATCCATTTTGACATCTTTACTCAAGACCAAATTTATAAATTTTAAAAAAAATTATAATTTTGATTCAATCCTTAATTTACGTATCTTTTCTTCTATTCCGATTAAATTCAATTACAAAATTAACATAATTTATCTAAGGTATTATAAAACGGAAATTTAATTAACTAAACATAGAAAATAAAATCAAAATTGTGAATTCACTATATTGAAAGCTAAAATAAAAAATAAAGAGTAAAAACTATATAATAGAAATTAAAAGAGCAAAAATTTATAATTCAATAACAATTTTCAAAAAATATTAAAATCGTATATAATTAGTGTCAACAAAATTTCATTTAAATTTTTTTTATCAACAAATTTTGGTTCTCGGTATTTTGTTGGCGAAAGAGTTGAATCCATTACCTTTTCTATTCTCTTTCCAAACCCATTAAATCAACATTATATTTTTAAATATTTATGTGAAGAGTTGAACTCATAATTTTTTCATGTTGACAAAAAGAAGAAGATGAACATCTTCCTCCAAAAAGGAGTTTTGATGATGATGATGACTTATGTAGAAGTATGGAAGACTTGATGATGATGCATGGAAAAATGTTGAAGAATTAAAAGAATGCTTCGATTCAAGAGATTAATTGAAGACTTAAGAGTTTAGTTGTTTAAAGTCTTGTAATATGTGTACATTATTTAAGATAGTTAAAATAGTAGGTCAAGAGTCAAAAGGCAGAACCC